>CABDYS010000044.1_pt1 | contig 7729 bp, 7 predicted proteins | sample 3421621 | NCBI WGS metagenome assembly CABDYS01 (sample SAMEA5534338, study PRJEB31848) | metagenome | biome: tundra; feature: field; material: soil | place: USA | collected 2013-05 | depth 0.45 m | reverse complement strand
CCGCGTTGTGGCCAGCGCCGGATCTCGATGCCTTCGCCCGCTGCCAGGACCATCGTCGGCTCTCCGCCCAGTGAGGCAACGGCCAGGAAGTCGGGGCCGAGGCAGCCCCCGATGATTGACGGAACCGCGACGTTGGCCGGTGAGGTGACCTGGCAGTTGGGGACCACCCGGACCAGCTGCTCGGCAATGGTCCGGTCGAACAGCGTCACAACCAGGCGCACTTCGGGCAGCAGATGCTCGACCAGGAGCGCATACCGCAGCGCGATGACGTCGCCACGGACGAGGATGGCCACCGCACTGACAGTGGGGGTCAACGCTGCACGCATCTCTGAGTCCGTCGGGTGTAGGAGGTGGGTGACCACAAACCCGTGCTCGACCAACTCGGAGCACGTCCGTCGGGCCACCTCGATGTCGCCGACCACGACAGCGTGTGGTTGCTCGGTCATTTCTCGGTATCCAGCCTTCCAGGACATGAGACACATGTTGTCGTGATCGTAGGTGGTGACGGCCACGAGTCTTTGAATGTGAGCCGCAGTCACAGCTCGTCCAGTGTCGTGGACTGGCGACGACCGAGCCTGACTGGTGGAGCTCAAACCAGCAGGCTGGGAGCTGCCCGTCGAGATTCGTGCCTCCCGGGTTGCCACCGTCCTCACCTGCTCGCCTGACTCAGCGAGGCGCGCCGCTTGAGGCGGTCATCGAGACCTTCCCTGAGCTTCTGATGGACCGCCAGATCAGTGCCCTCCGGATTGGGCGACCGCATCGGCAAGGAGTTGCTCGTGTGCTCTAGGGCAAGAACATACGGGCCCCCTTCTCCGGACCCCCGGACCAAACAGTTCTTCAGCCCACCTGCGCGATGCGATGGGGCTTCTGCGTCCAAGATCGCGGCTCGAAAACGGCCTTCCCAACAGGACACCGCGCCAGGGTCTGAGACGCCGTCTTTCGACGGCGGCCGAGGCAGCCTCGTCGCGAGGCTCGATTGCAGTCGCAAACACCCCCGGCTCATCCGCCCGACGCCCGCCCGAGCTATATGAGAGGCATCCCTCGTTTCGGGCCGTGGAAGTCTTGTCCCTGTGGGTCGAAGCCCGAGTGCTGGGGGCGGGTCGATGCTCTTGGGGTCTTCGCGCGACGAAGGACCCCAAGTGGAAAGCCCGGGCAGACTCGGTGCTGAGCACGGCGCCAAACGCGATCGTGAGACGTGGACGCAGAAGCGGGAGCGCGAGGCGAAGAAGCTCGGGTGCGCCACGCAGCCGTACACGCTCGTCATCGGCGGCGGGCAGGACGGCATCGCCCTCGGCGCTCACCTGCGCCCGAGAGAACTCAACGTGCGGAACGTGACCGTCTCACATTCGAGGGCAGCCAACCGTGCAAGAAGCCGAGGAACAGAACGCAGTGGAACATCACGAGAGTCTGGACCCTCATGGGCTAAGCATCCCAGACGAACATCCCAGACGAACTCGGCCGACGCAACTCCGGAGTGTTGTCCTCCAGCGACCTCGCCCGCTACGTTGGCCAGCGCTGAGTGCCTCTGTGGCCCCAGCACGCAGATCACGGCTACTTGAGGGTCCACCGGCCAGTGTCAACCCCGAAGCCGCTGTCCATGCTGAACTGCGCGGTCGCGACCTTTGCGGTTGTGGGCAACTCAAACACGATGTACCCCACAGCTTTTTGGCCCGGAGATAGCCTCACACTCGTGTCGAAGATAGGTCCCGGCGCGATGGAAAGCACGGTGACCGCCTCATACCTGTGCCCGGCGGTGTCAAGAAGGAGTGCACAGTTGTCTGGCGTGTCGTCATAGACCAGGGTTCCGATGTTCTTGATCTGGAACTCGACTGCCACATAACGGTCTCCCGGCCCCGGCGTGCTGACTCCGTCCGGGGAGGTCGTTGGGTCAGCAACCTTCGTGGCGGTCACCGCAGCCGCGGACCCTGCGTCCATGCCATGCAGCGTGATCGCGTTCCCGAACTTGACGGTGCTCTGTACCGGCACGGCCTGTGTTGCTACTCCCGAACGTGGCGCCGCTGGTGGCGAAGATACAGCCGCTGATGTCTGGGTCCCGCTGTTGCCGCGGCCCCCGAGCACGAGGATCCCGGCGATCACGGCCACGACGACGGCTGCCGCCCCGATGGCGGCCCAGCGCCACCAGGCCGGCAGCCTGGCCGCCCTGGCAGAGCGGCCGCCCGTCTCGACCGCCGGCTCTGGTGCGTGCGGCGAGGCGACGACCGGCGGGTGAGCAGCATCAGTGGCGGCGGCGGCTTCGTGCGCGCGGTCCAGGAGCAGGCGAACCGTGCCGACCACATGGTCCAGGTGCTGTTCCATCGGCGGGGTGATGGCATCGAGCCAGTGGGCGTTGGAGATGAAGTACTCCAGGGAAGAAGATGGAACGACGTCATCCACCCGCAGGGGCAGGATCGGGATGCCATGGCCGACGGTTCGTTCGATCTCCCGGTGGACGTGCAGTGACTTGTTGGAGTTGTCCGAGAACACGAGCATGGTCAACGTGGCTTCGCTGATCGCCTCGATGATGGCCGCCGCGTAGTCGCGGCCCGGAAGCACGTCGCGCGGAGCGATCCAGCAACGGATGCGATTCTGCTCCAGCTTGGAGCAGATGGCGTTGGCGATCGTCCTGTCCTTGGAGGAATGGCAGATGAAGACGTCGCGGGTCATGATGGCCTCCTTGTGGCCGGTTCTTCGACAAGAGCGACGCGGCCAGGCAACAGGCCCGCGCCCGTGAGGATGTCGCGCAGCGCGCCGGCGAGCTGATGGTCGACCTCGCGCACCTGCCCACCGATCTGCTCCCCTGCAGCCGGGAGGTGCGAAGTCGTGTTCGAGGCGGCGTCGCGCCCGCCCGGGTTCCACCTGGGCGCTCGAGGTTGCCCGGTCCATCGCTTGCGTCTGAGGTGGTCGATCTCCCCTTGGGTGAACACGCCGGGCCAAAGGTCGTGACCGCACACCTTGGCTACCGCCACCTCCGGCCGCAGCCGGGCCTGCGCCTGCCGCCAGAAGATCTCGCGGTCGTCCTCAGACACGCGCGCCCCGCGCCAAGACGGGGTGCCGCATGCCGCCAGAGCGACGACGCACTCGCCCCCCGAACTGGCCCCTTGGTCGTTGTCCTGGCCACCCTGACCTCCCCGGCCCGTGCCGTTTCCCGTCTGTCTAAAGGTTCTCGTACGTGACGCGGCCCTGGTCCGGACCAAGGGAGGTGGGCTCCATCGTTCCCGGCCTGCGATTGCCCGCGTGGATCCAGGCGGTCGGTTTGCCGGCGGCCCGGGCCCCGGCCATCACCTCGGCGGCGCCGCCCTGGCCCTGCGCGCCCTGGCCGTCCCAGATCGCGAGCATGACGTCCGCCTGCTGCAGAACCATGTCGCCGGCCGCGGCATAGGCCTCCTCGCGACTCGCCTGAGGCGGCGCCTCGATCACCTCGTCGACGCGCCCGAGCAGGGCCAGGAACTCGTCCTTGGACTCGGCGGACTCGAAGTCGCCCAGGTAGGTGTACTTCGGCAGCGGCAGCACGGCGATCAGCCGGGTGCCGCCTCGCTTCGCCGCCGGGGCCATGGCAAGACGATCGGCGCCCTCGGCCAGCGCCGATACGATCGTCAACGAGCGGCCCGGATGAGCCTGCGCGATCCGGGCAAGGGCCGCCTCGATCCCGGCCACGACCTTCTCTGGCTCGGCCAGGACTCGGTGACCGGTGACCCCGATCTTCAGCTCGCCCAGCTCGTCGACCCGGGCCATGGTCATCCCGGCGGCCTCAACGATCTTGGGCAGCTCCACGACGATCAGCCGGTCTTTGTCCCGCTCCTGCTCCGGTAGCTCCTCCCACGGGCACACGCACGGGTGAAGCCGGCGCGCGTCGTCGCGCGGGTCGCCGTAGCTCCAGCCCGTCTTGACCTTGCGCCGCAGCCAGCGCTCGTGCTCGTGCCTGGCCAGCTGTTCGACCCGTGGGTCCGACGGATCGATGGCAACCGCGGAGCCAGCCCGCGGGGGCATCCTGGCAGAGCACATAACCCAGGGCTGCCAGCTTCTCGGACAGGTCGCGGGCGGCGTCGCGGTTCTGCCCCTTGAGATGCTCGGAAAGGTCGGCGTAGTCCACCAGCGCCACAAGTGGCGCCTGGGTCGGCTCTCGGCCGGCGAACTCGGCCAGCAGCGGCTGCCGGGCCAGGTACTGCGGGCTGCCGGCCCAGGGGTGGCCCTGGCCGAGCATCTCCTCGCAGTAGGTGATGTGCACGGCCTCGGCCAGGCGCTCGAGCAGCCCGCCGTCGGGGACGTAGCGCTCGACAAGGTCAAGGAACTCGCGCGCGTCCACGTGGGCGTCCAGCTGGTCTGCGGCAGGCAGCGCCGAACGCTCGTAACGGGCTCTTGCCGTACAGCGTGCTCATCGTCCAGATCGTCTCGAGGTTCGTTGCCTCGTGAAGCGCTGCCCACGTACGGTATGGCGGTGAGGTTGGGGTCGAGCCAGACTCGGACATAGGACTGACGACGAGCCAGCCCAAGGCAGTGACGAAGGCGACGGAAGCCCGGTACCGGGCGGCGTCGCGAGCGGATAAGGCCACGGGCATGGACGAGCTGTGTGAGCTCACCGGGTGGCATCGTGACCACGCCCGTTGTAGTCCGGCTGCGGTCCTTGCGCATGACCTCGACGACCCGATCGCGGCAAAGTTGTATGTGATGTCTCTGGCCACCATCGACCGCCGGCTCGCCGGGGAACGTCAGCGTCTGCAGCTGAGGGGCCTTTCGGGCAGCGAGCCCGGAAAGCCTGCTGAACCTGAGGTCTCGATCCGTACGTGGGCCGACAGGGATGAGAAGTCGCGGGGGGCAGGAGACTGATGTAGGCGGCCACGAGGGCGACGACTTCCGCGGGGAGTACGCCCAAACCCTCACGGTCACAATCGTTTTCACCGGTTGGACGAGACCAAGGCGCTCCGAACGGAGTCACCAAGGATAGTTGGACAAGTCGTGTGGACCGATGATCAGGACGGAGGAACAGCCGTGGACGATCGCACGATGAGGAGCGGTTCGACCAGCGGCTCCGACGGGTTGAGCTCGCCGGCGAGTACGCGGAGCACCAGCGCCATGGCACGGCGGCCGAGCTCGCGGAAGTCCTGGCGGACGGTGGTCAGGGGTGGGGTGAAGAAACCCGACTCGGGTAGGTCGTCAAATCCCACCAGGCTCACGTCCTCGGGAACGCGTAGCCCGGCCTCGTGTAGTGCGCGCAGCAGCCCCAATGCCATCTGGTCGTTCGCAGCAAAAACCGCGGTGGGTCTGGACTCACCCAACATCGCCACGCCGGACTCGTAGCCACTGCGCGAAGTCCAGTCTCCCTCGACCATGAGCGCAGGCACGGGACAGCCGCGCTCTTCCAGGGCTATCGTCCAGCCCTCGCGGCGAGCGGCAGCCTCCAGCCAGTCGCCCGGTCCTGGAAGATGCACCACGCTGCGGTGGCCAAGGTCGAGCAGGTGGTTGGTGGCCAGGCGTGCACCCGCGATCTGGTCGACCCCCGCCGTCAAAGGGGTGGCCGACAGAACGCCCTCGACCAGGACGAGAGGCACCGTGATGTGCAGCGACTGCGCGAGAGCCAGGGCTGCCTGGTGGGCGACGATGATCACCACCGCCTCGACCGCCTGGTCCAGAACCCGGTCCACGGCCGTCCGCAACGAGGCCGCCGAGATCTCGGGGAGCCCCTCGAGCGACAAGCTGTATCCCGCCGCGCGAGAAGCTGATTCGAGCCCCAGCATGATGCTGGCCGGACCGAAATGGCTCATGTCGGCAGTGATCACCCCGATGGTCCCCGACCGGCGGGTCACCAGCGTCCGGGCCGCGATGTTACGCCGGTAGCCAAGCTCCTCGATCGCGGCGAGCACCCGGTCGCGCGTCGCCGGACGGATGTGTGGGTAGTCGTTCAGGACTCGTGAGACGGTCTGATGGGAGACGCCGGCGACGCCGGCCACGTCCTCCATCCGTGGCGCGTTGTTGCCATTGACTCGGCCAGGAGCAGCCGTCGCGGCGGAGGTGTTGACCGTAGGGGCAACCTCGGGCTCCGGCATGGGCGCATCGTACGTCCCCGTGAACCGATCCCGCTGAGCGAAAGGCCGGGTCTTGACCCGCATCGTGGACGCGTTTGTCGGCCAAAACCCCGTTGGTACCGCGCCAGCGCGGTGTCGTAGCGTTTGGTCACGTTGGCACCCTCACAGGGCTGCGGCGTGGTCGTGGCGCGACCGGGGGAGGTCATGGACATGAGAGGGGGGCTGGCGAAAGTAGCCCGCCTGCACAACAGAGGTAACATCCAACTCCACGACCAGGAGCGCCCGGAGCCTGCCGACGGTATGTCACTCGTGCGCGTGACAGACGTGGGTCTATGTGGGTCCGATCTGCATTGGTTCGCCGAGGGAGGAAGGGCTTAGGGGTCCCGGGTGATCTGCACCGCCAGCGCGGTCTGGGAACTTGATCTTGACGGGCACAGCGGTCAGTTTCACGATCGGGATTCGACCCGGCCGGAGCCCTGGCTCGTCGTGGAATCGGCGCGTGGGACCTGTTCCCAGGCAGGGTCAGCCGCTGGCGCCCGGGATCCTGATGGACGCAGAGACTCTCGATGACCATCAGCCGCGCTGTGACTGCGCTGCCTCCACGCCACTAGGGGCGTGTCGCCGATCCGACTCGCCTGTCAGCTTCGGCCCTGCCGGGCCCGGGACCATGGTCAAGGTGGGCGCGCCCTGGTGACAAGACCATCCGCCGCAAGATCACCACCCTCGCTGCCACAGGTCGGGCCGGTGAGCTGCTCGCAGCGATGGCCGCCGCCCACGTCGCCCGGTTGGACGCGTCGGACCCGGACCTGTTGGCGGTGTTCTACGTTGACGGGCACGTCCGCGCCTACCAAGGCGGGGCCAAGGTCGCCAAGACCCACCTACCCGGGTTGAAGTTCCCCGCCCCCGCAACAGTGGAGACCTGGGTCAGCGACGCCGCAGGGGACCCGGTGCTGGTGGTCATGGCCCAACCCGGGGCGTCGCTGGCGATGGAGCTCCGCCGGCTGCTGCCCGACCTACGCCGGGCCGTCGGCGACGACCGCCGGGTGCTGGTCGGGTTCGACCGCGGCGGCTGGTCACCGGCCCTGGGGGCACCTCCCGCTTGCGGGGGAGTCGCCCACATGGACGCGGAGGGTTTTGATGTGCTGACCTGGCGTAAGGGCTCCGCCGAGAACGTCGACCCCGACCTGTTCACCGACCTGACGTATGTCGACGAGACCGGGCGCACCCACCCCTGGCGGGTCGCGGACACCACCGTCGACCTACCCACAAACGACGCGGGCGAGGTGTTCACGATGCGGCAGGTGAGCCTGACCGTGGCCAACAACAAGACCGGCAGGGAGGCGCTCGGCCAGCACAGCACCCGGCAGATCCACATCCTTACTACCCGAGGCGACCTGCCAGTCGAACAGGTCATCTACCGGATGGGTTCCCGGTGGCGGCAGGAGAACTACTTCCGGTACGCCCGGATGCACTTCGACCTCGACTCCCACGACGCGTACGCCACGACCGACGACGACCCTGCGCGTTTGGTCCCGAACCCCGCGAAGAAGAAAGCCCACCAGAAGGTCCTGGCCGCCAGGGCAAGGTACGACCGGGCCCTGGCCGCGACCGACGCGGCCCTACTCGAAGCGGTGTCCCCGCCACCGGGTCAAACCATGCTCATCACCAACACCGACCACGACGAGCTCACCGCCGGCCTGCGCGCCGCA
>CABDYS010000043.1_pt1 | contig 7853 bp, 9 predicted proteins | sample 3421621 | NCBI WGS metagenome assembly CABDYS01 (sample SAMEA5534338, study PRJEB31848) | metagenome | biome: tundra; feature: field; material: soil | place: USA | collected 2013-05 | depth 0.45 m | reverse complement strand
CGGGTCACGACCTCGATCTTCTCGATGACCGGGCTGTGCAGCGGGAAGGTGCGCTCGACGCCAACACCGAAGCTGACCTTGCGAACCGTGTAGGTCTCGCCGATGCCGCCACCGTGACGACGGATGACCACACCCTGAAAGACCTGGACGCGCGAACGCGTGCCTTCAATGACCTTGACGTGAACCTTGACATTGTCACCGGCGCGGAATGCCGGGATGTCGTCGCGCAGGCTGGCCTTGTCGACGTCGTCGAGCTTGTGCATGTTCGCTTCGCTTTCTCGTCAGCGCCACAGGTCGCTCACGGTTCTGATGCACGCCGCGGCGCAGCGCCAGGCGGGCGATTCGTATGGGGTGCTCCTGCGATCCGTCACTCACTGCTCCCCCGGTGGCAGGGGCACGAAACCGGTGCAAGACGCGAAGCCTCAGTCTGCCACAGCAGGGGGGTCAGCCTGAAATTGGGCGGTTTGAGTCGAAGTGCCCGTGCTCCCCGGCGCCTCAGCAAGCACCTCGCGGTCCCGGGCATCAAGGTCAGCCCGGTCCAGGCGCGCGATCATATCGGGTCTGCGCAGCGCCGTGCGCCGCAGCCGCTCATCCCGCCTCCATCGTGCAATCTGTCCGTGATGTCCCGAGAGCAGTACCTCGGGTATGCCGCGTCCGCGCCATAGCGGCGGTTTGGTGAAGACCGGATATTCCAGCAGGCCATCCTCGTGGGACTCCTCAACCAGTGACTCGGCGTTGCCGATGACACCCGGAACCAGGCGCGCAATGGCCTCAACCATCACAAGCACCGCGACCTCACCACCACCCAGGACGTAGTCACCAATCGAGACCACGGTGACGGGCATCAGCGTCTGGGCGTGCTCTATGACTCGCTCATCGATGCCCTCGTAGCGACCGCAGGCGAATGCCAGCCAGGGCTCGGCCGCCAGCTCGTGGGCCATGGCCTGGGTGAACCGAACACCGCCGGGTCCCGGGACCAGCAGATGCGGAACCTCGCCCTGCTCCGCCGAGGCCACGATGTGTCCAAGCGCCTCCCCCCACGGTTCCGGACGCATGACCATGCCTGCCCCACCGCCATACGGAGTGCCATCGACCGTGCGATGACGATCGTGGGTGAAGTCGCGCAGGTCGTGGATCTCCACGTCGATCAGGCCGTCCTGGCGTGCCTTTCCTATCAGGGAGAGGTCCAGCGGGCAGAGGTACTGCGGGAAGATGGTGACGACGTCCAGTCTCACGTGCAGGCCCTCACAACTCGTCCAGGTCCAGCAGGCCGGGCGGCGGGTCGAGCACGACGCGACCACCCTCGATGTCGACCTCGGGCACGATCGCCGTCACGAACGGCACCAGGACCTCCCGCCCGTCGCTCAACCGAAGAACCAGCAGGTCCTGGGCGGGCCGGGACTGCAGGGCAGTCACCTCACCGACATCGACCCCGTCGATCGTCACGACTCTGAGCCCGACCAGATCCCTTTCATACCAGGCTTCGTCGTCTCCATCGTGGGCCAGGACATCGGCCAGGAGCTTGATGCCGCGCAGCGCTTCGGCCCCGCTGCGGTCGTCCGTATGCTCGAAGCCGAGCAGCAGGATGCCATTGTTGTCACGGGCGCTGCGCAAGACCAGCGGACCGGCTGCCGCAGGATCGGTCGTGAAGGTTGCGCCGGGCACGAAGCGCTCGTCCGGAGCACCGGTGAGAACCTGCACGGTCACTTCACCGCGCAGTCCGTGCGCTTTGCCAACACGAGCGACGACAACCTGCATGGGCCAGTCCTTCAGAAGGCGAAGCGGAGAGAATCAGTAAAGACCAAGGGGTATGCCGGAAGATGACCTTCCGGCATACCCCTTGTCGGGCATGCCTGGTGGCGCTGTCGCACGCCGCCTTCGATGAGTGCTACCGGAGACGATCTGTGTCGACGATGTCGACCCGAACGGGTTCGCCACCCGCGAGGGCGCTCATCACCGTGCGAAGGGCCCTGGCCGTGCGGCCGGAGCGACCGATGACCCGTCCGAGATCATCGGGATGAACCCGGACCTCCAGGACCTCGCCCCGACGAAGATCCTTGCGCCGCACAGCCACATCCTCATCGTGGTCGACGATGCCCTTGACCAGGTGCTCCAACGCCTCGTCGAGCACGATCAGACCTCAGGCTTGGCGACGTCAGATGCCTCGACAGCCGTGTCGTCCTCGGCGGCCTTCTCAGTCTTCGGCTCAGCCTTCTCGGCCTTCGGCTCAGCCTTCTCGGCCTTCGGCTCAGCCTTGTCAGCCTTCGGCTCAGCCTTGTCAGCCTTCTCGGCCTTCGGCTCAGCCTTCTTCCGCTTCGTGGTGGCGCCGTCCTTGGGCTCCGACATCGCGGACTTGGTGGCCGCCTCGTACAGCGCCGTCTTGTCGGGCTTCGGCTCTGCAAGGCGCAGGGTGCCCTCGGTGCCCGGAAGGCCCTTGAACGTCTGCCAGTCACCCGTGATCTTCAGGAGCGCCGCGACCTGCTCGGTCGGCTGCGCACCGACCCCGAGCCAGTACTGCACACGCTCGGAATCGATCTCGATGATCGAGGGCTCGTGGGTCGGGTGGTACTTGCCGATCTCCTCGATCGCCCGGCCATCGCGCTTGGTACGCGAGTTCATGATGACGACACGGTAGAACGGTGCATGGATCTTGCCCATGCGCTTCAAACGAATCTTGACGGCCACGGTGGTGGTGACTCCTGTTTCTTGTCTGGGTTGAGTCGACACGGCATCCGCGTGGGGATACGGCTCGTGACGCTCGGATGGACACGTCCGAAGCGGAGAGAGGGGCCGCAGACAGACGAGTACGCCCGCTAGTCTGCCAGATGAGGCGCCAACCTTCGAACCCACGCGACGATCCCGGTAGATCACCCCCGTGAAGCGCCCGCAGATGGCCTTCCCGAAAGCCAGTAAAATGAGTGGAACGTCGGCACATTGCCGGCCGGAGCCGAACCACCATACGACTTGGGAGCCATGCTCTACACGCTGACCAGAAATGTGCTTGGTCCGGTTGCCCGGCTGGTTTATCGCCCGGTCATCGAGGGCCGGGAGAACATACCCCGCACCGGGCCGCTCCTGCTGGCCAGTAATCATCTCTCGTTCGTCGACAGCCTCGTCATCCCGCTGGTCGCACCACGGCGGGTGGTGTTCCTGGCCAAGTCCGAGTACTTCACCGGCCACGGCATACGCGGGGCTTTTCAGCGTTGGCTCTTCACCGCTGTGGGCGCCGTCCCCATCCAGCGCGGAACCGCCGGCGCAGCCAAGGAAGCTCTGGACTCTGCTCTTGAGATCCTGCACGACGGGCTCGCCTTCGGTATCTACCCCGAGGGAACCCGATCACGTGACGGTCGCCTCTACCGCGGTCGCACCGGCGTGGCCTGGCTGGCGCTGACCGCAGGGTGCCCGGTCGTGCCAGTGGCGCTCTCGGGCACCCAGGACATCCAACCGGTGGGCTCACGGGTCCCACGGATCCGCAAGATCACTATCCGGTTCGGGAAGCCACTGGACTTCAGCCATCTGCAGGGCGCCAAGCCCGGCCCGGCCCGGCGCGAGGTCACCGACGCAGTCATGGCGGCCATTCACGAGTTGTCTGGCCAAGAGCTCGCCGGGCACTACAACCGCCGACTGCCGACCTGACCCGGTTTCGTCCGGCGCCCTTACCTGGGCCGACTGCCCGTCCGCGCCATTCTGCTTAGTCCTCAGCCGCCGACGACGACACCCCGGCGCCGGCGGATTCCGCGCTCGATCCCGGAGAAGACCGCGTCGACACCGATGCCGATCGCCAGGATCGCCAACATGAGGGCGATCATGTAGGAAGTGTCGCCCAGCTCGCGGCTCTGGTTCAGGTATTGGCCGAGACTGGGCCGGTTGGCGATGGAGACCATGAGCTCGCCGGCGAGCAGGGAACGCCAGGCGAAGGCCCACCCCTGTTTGAGGCCCGACACGATGCTCGGCAGTGCGGCCGGCAGGACGACATGGCGATACAACGACAGTCCGCTGGCACCCAGGTTGCGACCGGCCCGGACCAGCAACGCAGGCACGTAGTCGACGCCGCCGATGACGCCGTTGGCGATCGATGGCACGGCGCCAATCAGGATCACGAACAAGATGGCCTGCTCGGACATCTGGAACAACAGAATCGCCAAGGGAAACCAGGCGATGGACGGCATCGTCTGCAGTCCGGTGATCAGGGAGCCGATGGCGGCCCGCAGGAGGCGCGACCGGGCAACGAGAACGCCCAGAACCAGACCCAGTGCGGCGGCTATGAGGAATCCGGCGACGCCGCGGGTCATCGTGATGCCCACGGCCTCCCAGAAGCCCTGGACCAGGAGCTGGTGGCCGAGCTCGACGAGTACCGGCACCGGGCCGGGAAGGACGTAGCTCTGCCTCCAGCCGCTGCTGGCCACCAGCTGCCACAGGCCCAGCGCAATGGCGAGGGCGGCCAGCTTGGGCCACGTCGCCCGCCATGCGGCGTGCGCGAGCGGCGGCGTCGAGGAACCGATCTGGAGGGCGTCGAGCCCTCGGATCTCGCTCTCCTGCAGCGCATCTGGGGAGTCCACAACGTGAACCGTTGCATCTGGTGACTCGCCCCGGCGTGCATCGAGGTCAAACGCCATGACGGGCCACCTCCTTGCGCAGGGCATCGGTGATCTCCCCGGCCAGCTGGGAGACGTCCCGGTCCTCGATGCGACGCGGCCGGTCGATGGCCACGTCGTACTGCGAGACGATGCGTCCGGGGCGGCTGGACAACAGGACGACCCGGTCCCCCAGCCGCACGGCCTCACGCACGTTGTGCGTGACGAACAGGACGGTCAGGTTGCGCTCGGCCCAGATGGACTCGAGCTCGTCGTGCAACAGGTCGCGCGTCATCGCATCGAGCGCGCCGAACGGCTCGTCCATCAACAGGACGGGGGCTTGGGTCGCCAGCGTCCGGGCGATGGCAACGCGTTGCTTCATGCCACCGGACAGCTCGTGGGGGCGACGATCTGCGAAGTCGGCGAGGTGAACGGCTTCCAGGTAGTCGCGAGCCTGTGCTTCGCGATCCTTCCTGCCAACTCCTCGCAGCCGCAATGGTGTTGCCACGTTGTCCAGGGCGGACAGCCACGGGAACAGTGCGTGCTCCTGGAAGAGGAAGGCGGCCTGCCCGTCCACCTGTACGGACCCGGAGGTGGGCCGGTCGAGGCCGCTGACGAGGTTCAGCAGGGTGGACTTGCCGCAGCCCGAGGCGCCGACCAAGGTGAGAAACTCACCCCGGCGAACCGACAGAGTGATGCCGTCCAGGGCGAGAATCCCGTTGTCACCCGCATAGCGCTTGGTAACCTGCTCGAGGGCGACAGTCGGTCGCGGGAGCGAAGGTAGGTCGGCCGGCGGCGCGGACACGGTTGTTGAGGGGGCTGTAGTCGCTGCGGCCGCCGGGATCGACGGAGCCGTCTGAGTCTTCATTGGGTCACCTCTGGTTTCCCACGTTCTTTGAGCAGCTGGTTGAGCAGGGTGAGGTTGACCAGGCCGTCGAGCTTGGGCTCCTTTGTCAGCACTCCCACCTGGTAGGCATGCCGGGCGCCCATGAGCAGTGAGGGGGTCACCGGGTCGACGGTGAAGCTGAGCTTCTTCCAAGCCGCCGCGATCACGGCGGGGTCAAGGGGCTTTCCCGCGGTGTGGGCGATCAGGTCAGCGACGTCCTTCTGGGCCTTGGCGGGGTTCTTGGCGATGAAGTCCACGGCATCAAGATCGCCCGAGAGCAGCGCCGAGACGGTCTGCGGATGCGCTGCGAGGAAGTCCGTGCGCACGGCGAGCACGGTGATGGCGAACTTCTTACCCGGCCACAGGTCGCGCTCGTCTACCAGGACGGTGCCCCCGGCCTGGACAAGCCGGGTGGCGTACGGCTCCGGGACCCAGGCGCCGGCAATCTGCTTCTGCTTGAAGGCGTCGATGATCTGGGCGTTGTCCTGCGGAAGGACACTGACGTCGCCGCCGCCCTGCAGATCGGTCTTGAGGCCGTGCTGCCGCAGCCAGTAGCGCAGGGCGATGTCCTGGGTGTTGCCGAGCTGGGGCGTGCTCACCTTCTTGCCCTTGAGGTCGGCTGCGCTCCTGATCGAGGGGTCGACGACCAGCGAGGTGCCGCCGGTGGCCGCCCCGGCGACGACGGTGAGGGCCTGGCCGCCTGAGTTGAGGTAGGCGTTGGTGGCCGGACCGGGACCGACGTACGTGGCGTCGATCGCACCGGACTTCAGCGCCTCGATGGCCGCAGGTCCCGCGTTGAACGTGGAGACCTCCAGCTTGGTCGCCCCGAGGTGCTTGCTGAAGAAGCCCTCCTTGTCGGCAACGATCGCCGCGGCGTGCGTGAGGTTGGGGAAGTAGCCCAGGCGCACGACCGTCGCAGCGGCACCAGAAGCCTGGGTGTCCCCGCCACAGGCCGTCAGGCCCACAGTGGCGACGACGGCGCCAACGGCAAGTGCCAGCCAAGCAGGGGGTCGAGACATCAAGGCTCCAGGTTCTCCGCGCGACCACCGGCCGCGCTGACTCGCGCCTCGTGCGGCGCCCGCCATTCCTATGGGACGGGTGGGAGTCTTCTATAGCCTGACGTTATCGGTCAAGTAACTTATCGTTATGTCTCGGATGCTGGAGCCCCGGCGGCGATCTGCAGCGCGATCCGAACGACGCCCGCGCGCTGCAGGTTGTGGCTCGTGTCCACAGTCAGAGTCGGTCCGAGCCCCAGCGGGCGTTCCGACGCGTTGCTCAGCCCCCCAAGACACCAGACCTGCGGGACGGCCTCCGGATCCAGCCCACAGCGCTGCAAACCCTTCGCCACGGATCGGGCATCGTCGCGCCGAAAAGAGCTCTGCACCAGGCCACCGACCGGCGAGTCTGCCAGCAGCGCCCACAACGCGTCGTCGGAACCGGCGACGTCCCTGGAGAACAACGGGATCCTCAGCTCGGCGGCAAGCTGACGGGCCAGGGTGCTCGTGTCGGAGCCGGCCGCGCCGTTGACCACGGCGATGACTTTTCGGCCGCGTGCCATCGGGTAGGGCTGGGCTGGCCACTCATCTCGCAGCACGACGTAGGAATCATGGTCCCGCCAGGCGTTGTTGCCATCGGCACCTGGCAACCAGAGCAGGCGGGGGGAGAAGCCTTCACGCTGAAAACCCAGTGACCGCAACAGTCCAGCCGAACGCACGTTGCCCGGCTGGACCGTGGCCTGGACCCGGTGCAAGCCCATGCCGCCCTCAGGCTCTGGCGTGAAGGCCAGGTTCAGGACCAGTCGCAACCCTTCGGAAAAGAGCCCGCGACCGGCATACGGGTCATAGGCGTCGTAACCCATGCCGGCTGACTGGAACCGGCCACGCACCGCGTCGACGACGTTGATCTTGCCCACGATGTCGTGCTCGCCCTCAGGGGTCAGGGCGTGGATGAGGAACGTGCGACGTTCACGAGACTGCAGTGGCAACGCTCTGGCGAGATCGTCCGGATCTACCGGGTTCCACCTGATCAGACGGGTGCGCGACTGCTCGACCGCCCGCCGGTATGGCGCGATGTCACGCTCGTGGACAGGGCCGATCCATACGCGATCGCCTCTGGAATGCAGGGTCTTCGGCTCGAAGTACTGGGCTGCCGGCTCAGAGGACAACTGTGCCTCGCATGACGATGTGCTCCGGTGCCGCCAGAATCCCGATATCTTCACGCGGGTCCCCCGGGTAGATCACGAGATCAGCACCGGCGCCCTCCTGCAGACCTGGTCTGTGCAGCCACGATCGAGCACCCCAGCTGGCGGCCGTCAGCGCCTCGATGGTGCTCAACCCTGCTCTGACCAGCTCGGCTGCCTCCTGGGCGACCAGCCCGTGCGGCAAAACTCCCCC
>CABDYS010000037.1_pt1 | contig 8107 bp, 5 predicted proteins | sample 3421621 | NCBI WGS metagenome assembly CABDYS01 (sample SAMEA5534338, study PRJEB31848) | metagenome | biome: tundra; feature: field; material: soil | place: USA | collected 2013-05 | depth 0.45 m | reverse complement strand
TCTACGGGATCCCGGCCCACTTCTTCCTCGACCGCAGCGGTGTCCTGCGTTCGGTGAAGACCGGCGGCCTGAGCCCTGAGCAGATGGCCAGCGCCCTGACGGAGATCAGCCGATGAGCGAACCGGCAACGCCGACGCAAACCCCCGATGCTGGCGATGGGCCTCACTCCGACGGGGCCGCTCCAAAGCGGCGGCGGCGGCGCGTCCGAGGCTTCTTCGCCCCTGTGGGCCACGTGCTCGCCAAGATCCCCCACCCACCGCTGCGAAGCAAACGTGGGCTGTTCCTGCTCTTCCTGCTCGTTGCGGGGTTCGGTTCGATCGCCACGATGGGTGGCGTCACGGCCGTCGGCTTCTCGGAGACCCCCGCCTTCTGCGGCATCTGCCACACCATGGACCCGGAGCTGAAGGCGTACGCCATGTCGCCCCACAAGGAGGTCGCCTGCGCCGAATGCCATGTCGACTCCGGCGTGGCCGGCTTCGTCAAGGCGAAGGTGAATGGCACCAAACAGCTCTTGGACGTCATCCGCGGCAAGTTCCCGACGCCCATCGAACCTCCGGACCACGCCGACCTGCCTCCCGTCCAGCACACCTGTCTCAAATGCCACTCACTCGACGAGCTCACCGCAAACGGAGGGCCGGTGAAGCTGGTTCTGAGGCCCCGGTACCGCTCGGACCAGACCAACACCCAGGAGACGGTCGCAGTCATGCTCCGCCCCGGCGGCTTGGGAGACGCCAGCGGCGTCCTCGGCGTCCACTGGCACGTCCAGCAGACGGTGACCTACACCACCAGCGACATCAGATCACGCAAGATCGACCTGGTGGAGATCAAGGCCAAGGACGGGACGACCAAGCAGTACATCTCCGGGTCGAAGGTCGACGTCTCGACGGATGCCAAGGCCGCCGTCGACCGGCTCAAGTCGAGCGAGACGACGCGGCGGATGGACTGCATCGACTGCCACAACCGCGTCGGGCACGGGATCCCCAGCCCAGACGAGACAGTTGACGCTGCGATTGCTTCCGGAAAGATCAGCGCGACCCTGCCCTACATCAAGCGCGAAGGCGTCGCGCTTCTGAACGGGAACTACCCGTCGCTGCAGGCTGCGGACACGGCTATCGCCGGCCTGCGGTCGACCTACGCGGCCAAGTACCCGCTGGTCGCCCGTGCCCAGGGCGGGCAGGTCACCGCGGCGATCGACGAGCTGAAGACCGAGTACGCACTCATTGCGACCCCGGCCATGAAGGTTCAGGCGAGGACCTACCCGGACAACCTGGGCCACCAGACGTCTCTGGGCTGCTTCCGCTGCCACGACGGTGCCCACTACCTCGTGGTCAAGGGACAGGTCACCAACAAGACGATCCCGTCCGCGTGTTCCACCTGCCATACGTTCCCCCAGGTCAGTGCGAGCGCTTCCAGGTTCCCGCTGGCGGACAAACCTGCCGGGTCCTCTCTGGCGTCTGCGATCGCCAACATCCCACTGGGCGCCAAGCCGGCCGACCACAAGGACACGCTCTACGTGTTCAGCCACAAGAACGCGGTCAGGAACGTCGAACCGGCCGGGACGTCCTGCGCCGCCTGTCATACGCCCAGCTACTGCGAGAACTGCCACAACAGTGGTGCCATCAAGATCAAGCACGACTCGATGCTCTACAACCACGCCGACGCCGCCGCAGCGGCCGGTGGTACGCAGTCGTGCACGTACTGCCACCAGCCGGTCTCGTGCGCACAGTGCCACAAGGGCCCTGTCCTGGACAACAAGGCGCCGGTGGCCGCCATCAAGGCAAGGCAGACTCCATGACAGCGTCCCAGGCACCAGATGCGGAAGCCGTTGAGCAGTGGCTGACCGTCCACGAAGCGTGCGCGTTGATCGGGGTGTCCTCTGCCACACTGCGCCGTTGGAGTGCAGCCGGGGACGTACAGGCGTTCACGACCCCCGGCGGACACCGCAGGTTCGCGCGCTCGACGATCCTGGGTCTGCTGCCTACCGCACGCAGACGGCGGCCCACCCTGGAGCGCCTCGGCGAGACCCCCGAGCACATGACACGTGTCTACCGTCGTCACGTGGCGCAGGCCTGCCACGGAGTGAGCTGGCTCGTCGGACTCAGTGAGGACGAGCTAGAGCCGCTGCGCGATCATGGCCGTCGGATCGCAGGGGCACTGCTGGTCTTCATCGATGCGGAGACGCCAGAGGAGCGCCGGCCTGCCATGCTGAAGGCAGTGAGCGCCGCCACTGAATACGGTCGGATTGCAGCCCGAGGATCCGGGATGATCCGGGAGACGGTTGAGGCGTTTCTGCGCTTCCGCATGCTCTTCCTCAGCGAGCTCGCCCAGGTGGCCCGACGCCGCGGGCTCGACACGGTCGAGGCCACCACCTTGCTCGTGACGGCGACCCAGGCCATCGACGAGCTGTTGGTCGCGCTGATGAGCGGTCATGAAACCGAGCTGGCGCAGAATGCACTCGTAAGGGGTGGCTCGTGATCACCAGGCCCTCAGCCGTGCTGTCGCACACCTCGAACCAGGCATCGGAAAGCGCCTCGGACATGGCATCGACACCCACGGTGGACGAGGCACCATCAACCACCCTGTGCGAGGCGCCGACAACCACCTTGCTGGCCCTCATCGCTCACGCCCGGGGTGTGCCCAGTGCTGCCCGCGAGGCGTTCGCCGCCAAGTGCGAGGCCCTGGCGTCCCATGAATCGATCATCCTCGTGCACACCTGCCACCGGGTCGAGCTTTACGTCGCCCTCCGCGGGTTCGACGTCAGCGAGCTCCCCCAGTTGCCACCCGGAGGGCTCCGCCTCGAAGACGCCGCCGCGGCGCGTCACCTCATCAACGTCGCCTGCGGACTCCAGAGCGCCGTCCTGGGCGAAGACCAGATCCTTCACCAGGTGCGCGAGACCTACTCCCTACGCCATGCCGCGCAGCCATTGGATCCGGTGCTGGACCGGCTGTTCCAGGTTGCGCTGAATGCCGGACGGCGCGCCCACGGGTGGTTTGCCGGATCACCGCGCTCACTGGGAGACGTCGCGCTCGACGAGATTGAGCGCATGGCCGGATCACTCGTCGACCAGCCCATCCTGATCGTCGGGGCCGGCAGCATGAGCCGGCTGACCGCCCAGGCAGCAGCCCGACGTGGGGCCCGGGTGACCATCAGCAACCGAACCGCCGAGCGTGCCCTGGCCCTGGCCCGCAACATTGGGGGCAAGGCGGTCGAAGGGGCCTCCGATGGCACCCTTGGGCCGTTCGTGGGCGCGGTCGTCGCGGTGTCCGGAACCTGGGTGATCCACCCGCAGGACGCTGCGCGTCTGATCGAAAGCGGCGCGATGGTTGTGGACCTGTCCTCGCCGCCCGCGGTCTCGGACACGCTGCAGACCCAGTTGGCGGATCATTTCGTTTCCATCGACGACTTGGCATGGGGACCACAGGTCGAGCTGGCCGGCGGGCTACGAGGCCGACTCGAGAGACTGGTGGCCGAGTCCGGCGGGGAGTACTGCCGGTGGTTGCGGGCCCGCGACTTCCTGCCGGCGATCCAGGCGATGACAAACGCGGCCGAGGAGCGCCGGCTCAGCGAGCTGGCGTGGCTGGCGCGCCGGCTCCCGAACCTGTCCGAGCAGGACCGGGCTCTTGTCGACCAGATGAGCCACCGCCTCGTGGCCGGGATCTTGCACAAACCCAAGTCCGCGCTCCGGCTCGATGAGAGCGGGGAACTCGGTCGCGCTGCCTGGGAGCTGTTCGGGCTATGACGAGCGCCGCTAGGCTCCCGAAGGAACTCATCACCGTTTCCGTCGCGGGGATGACCTGTTCGGCATGTGAGCGTCGCATTTCGAGGGCCCTGTCAGCGCTGCCCGGAGTCATCTCTGCCACGGCATCCACCCGAAAGGGCACCGCGAGCCTCATCACGACCAGCCAGGCCAGCCGGGCTTCCATCGATAAGACCATCACGGCCCTCGGATACAGGCTCGGGCGCTCTCCGTGGCTCAACCGAGACCCCCAGGTCTGGCGCAGTGCAGGGGTGGCCGCAGTCTTCGTTGCCATACTCGTCTGGGCGGTGGGTGCCGGCGACCTCACCGGACGGCTCGGCGATCTCGGCACGGGCGGTCTGCTGCTTGTCCTCGCGCTCGGCCTCGCCGCCGGGATGTCCACGTGCATGGCGATTGTCGGTGGAATTGTCCTTGCGATCTCGGCGAGCGCAGCCGGGCGGGCCGCCGCGAAAGGCGCTGAAACCCGAACCTCGGTGTGGCGGACAAACCTCATCTTCCAGGGTGGTCGCATCGTCGGGTTCGGCCTGCTCGGCGTGGCGCTGGGTGCCCTTGGGCGAAGCGCAACGATGCCGCAGCCGGTGGTCATAGCCCTGATGGTCGCTGTCGCCGTCGCCATGCTGCTTGTGGGCCTACGGCTTGCGGAGCTGTCGCCGCGCGTAGCCGGATGGTCGCCGACGATTCCTGCCGCTTTGGGCGATCAGCTGGGGCTCACCGGAGACGTCCCGGCCCGAAGAACCGCAGGTACCTTGCTCGCCGGTGCCGCAACGTTTTTCCTGCCGTGCGGCTTCACCCAAGCCGTGCAGCTCTACGCGTTCTCCACAGGATCGCCAAGCAGTGCGGGAGCCATTATGGCCACCTTCGCCATCGGTACGGCGCCGGCCCTGTTCGCCGTTGCAGGCGTGCCGACGCTGCTCAAGGGAACGAAGAAAGTCGCCATGCTGCGTGCCCTGGGCGTCGTCGTCGTCGGCTTTGCAGTCATCAATGCGACGTCGGCAATGCGCCTGGCCGGCGTGGACTTCACCACCGGAGCCAGTGGAGCACAGACGGTGAGTGCCAACGTCAGCCTCACCCCCACCGGCCAGACGATCAACACCACTCAGGACGGCGACGGCTACCACCCTGGCGACGCCGTGATCTACGCCGGGCGGCCCACGCACTGGGTCATGACGTCCACCGCGCCATTCACCTGCGCATCCACCGTGATCTCCAAGGAGCTGGGGGTGCAGACGACGCTGGCCGGGGGCCGCAACGTCGTCGAGCTGCCCAAGCTATCGGCGGGCACCTACGGATATACCTGCGGGATGGGCATGTACAGCGGTCGCATCGTTGTTATCCAGCCACCGTCGGCGGCGAAGTGAGCCGCCTGCCAACCTCCCAGTGGTGGCCGGCGGCTCGACAACCCGCCCAACTCGCCATCGGTGGTCTTCGTAGACCGATCCGATCGGGGTGTCACTCGCAGCCGCGGCTTGTGCGATGACGGAGTCGGTGGTCGTCTCGCGCCCTCCAGGTGTTCAAGTTCCTCCTTGCTTGTACCGATACCGCTGCGCCGTCCCCCATGCGTTGGCATCCCCCACATCGGGTGGACCGCCGAACCGAGTCGCAACACACACTCCGGTCGTGCGAGTGGCCGCTCACAGCGTGGAGGGCTTCGACCCCAACCAGAGCAGCCAGGCCAGCTCGACAAGGAGCGTCAGTCGTTCGCCGGAACCGAAGTGCAGGACCGCCCGGGTGGCGGATGAGGCGACCATCACCACAGACCAGAGAATCCAGAACCTGGCCGAAGACACGAGAGCGGCGACCGGGTGACGGCCCGGCCACGAGGGCGCTCAGAGAATGAACGACCGAGTCCGGGTGGGTGAGACCGGCCAGCAGACACCGATACCCCGTCTCAGCCGCCCGAGCCCAGCGCCCGAGCTGGCTGAATCACCCGATCTGGATGAGTCCGGTCGGTGCGCGGGGGGTGAAGGTTGGGAAGAGGACATCGACGATGGGACGAACCGCATGGCGATGACACCCCGAACAGTGACCGCGCGCACGGTAACCGTGCGGCAACGCGTGCTCGCAATTCTCGCCCTCGGGGCATACCTGCTTCTACTGGTCGCCGTCCTCGTGTTTCTGCTGAACAACGCCGTCGAGCTCGTGATGGCGCTGGTAGGCCTGGCCGTCGCTGTTGGTGGCGGCTGGTGGATGGTGACCGAGGAGGTGCCAAGGCGAGGCTTCGGCATCGCCGGGCTGATCGCGGGCTTCGTGATCATTGTGCTCGCCATCCTGCGGGCGGCCACGACCACCGACCAGGGGCTCCCCCGGATCGCCGTGCTGGCGGCCTTGCTCGCCGTCGCCGGGGCGGCAGCCCGGGCCGCACTCGTGCCGGACCTGCATGCGCTGGACGCACAGCTCGCTGGCGAGAGGTGGCGGCCGAAGCATCCCGTACTCATCTGCAACCCGTGGTCAGGCGGCGGCAAGGTGGAGGAGTTCGGGCTGCTCGGCAGGGCCCAGGAGCTCGGCGTCGAGACGGTACTGCTCGACCATGGCCTCGACCTCGAGCAGCTCGCGCGTGATGCCATCGCCGGCGGCGCCGACTGCCTTGGCATGGCCGGTGGCGACGGCTCGCAGGCGCTGGTGGCGTCCATCTCCATCGAGCACGACATCCCGTTCGTCTGTGTCGCCGCCGGCACCCGCAATCACTTCGCGCTCGACCTGGGGCTGGATCGCGAGGACCCGCGAGGCAGCATGGACGCCTTCCACGATGCCGTCGAGCGGCGCATCGACTACGCGACGGTGGGAGATCGGTTGTTCGTCAACAACGTCTCCCTTGGTGTGTACGCGACGATCGTGCAGCAGGACAGCTACCGCGACGCCAAGCGTGAGACCTCCAGGGCGCTGCTGCCGGAGATGCTCGGAAGCACGGCTGAGCCCTTCGACCTGCAGTTCACCACGCCCGACGGCATCGAAATCAACGGCGCCTTCCTCATCATGGTGTCCAACAGCCCATACGTGCTGGGTCCGTCGGTCGATGTCTCCCAACGCCGCAGTATGGAGACCGGCACCCTCGGCGTCTTCGCAGTCAATGCGGCCTCAGGGTCGGAGGCGGCCCGGCTCATGGCAGCGTCGGCGGTGGGGTTGCGCGGACGGGACCCCGGCTGGCACGAGTTCACCTGCGAGTCCTTCGAGGTGAGGTCGCGCGCCGGCTCGGCTTTCGCCGGGGTCGATGGCGAAGCGCTGGACATGCCCACGCCAATGAGGTTCCTCATCCACCCCCGCGGCATGCGCGTGCTGGTGCCCAAGTCGAATCTCGAGGTTGCCGCACGTCGTCGCGCGCGGAACGTGAGTGCAGGAGCCCTCCTCGCGGTCGCGCGAGGCAAGTCGTCGTCGGCCAACGTAACGGTGGAGGTCAGTGGCCGTAGTGGATTCATCGAGAGTCTTGCTTCTCGGACACGGCGTCCGGCTACCTCATCTCCTTCGCAATCCCCTGGCCCACTCCTGGATCTCATCCCAGTCCCGGAAGTCACCTTCGGGCAGAATCGCGCGAGCAGCCGGCAGCTTCCGCATCGACCGCTCTGCGAAACTCAGGCTTCCCGGATCAAGGACGCCGAAGAATACGCGGTGGCCTCGCGGATGGATGGCCTCCTGGAACTCGGGGAGCTCCCTTGGCTCGGCGGCCGTGCGCAGATCAACTCCCTTGGCGTCAGTGGCTTCGGTGCCAAGAGGACCATTGCTGAACAACCACACCGGCTTCTGCGCCAGGAGGTCCTTGTTGCTCCTGACGAACGCTACCCCGTCCTTCAACCAGCGCCCCAAGTAGGCGGCGCTACCGACGACGAACCCCTCGTAGCTGCCGAGATCGCCCGCCTCCTGCACAGGTCGTGCATCGGCGTTCTGTCCACTGGCCCTGAGACTCTCCCCGATCCGCTCCGCAATCTCTCCGGTGGCACCATGTTTGCTGGCATACGCAACAAGAATCGACATCCCCATCGCCTCCAGTTCCACCGTGGCTCATCCGCGCCACTGCACCATAGGGCCAAAGGTCCTCCCGGGGCTCGCCCAGCCTCAGACCTCCTCAAGTAGGGACGAGGTGGTTGTTGAAACTTATGCCTGTGCGAGTTGGTAGGTCAGTGGCCGGGGGTCGGTGGGCATGACCGTTGGTGTGGCGTTGAGTTCTTCGGTGAGGAGTTGGAGGGCGCGGGCGACTCGTGGGCGCTCGGGCCGGTCGAGGGTGATGGTGATCGTGTTGGTGGTGTAGTCGACGTGGCCGCCGAGGTGGAGCAGGTTGCGCAGGATCGCCCGGTACTGGTTGGGGTCGGCGAGGTAGGCGTTGAAGTGCTCGGCCAGCCATGCTTCGGCGTTGAACG
>CABDYS010000036.1_pt1 | contig 8115 bp, 5 predicted proteins | sample 3421621 | NCBI WGS metagenome assembly CABDYS01 (sample SAMEA5534338, study PRJEB31848) | metagenome | biome: tundra; feature: field; material: soil | place: USA | collected 2013-05 | depth 0.45 m | reverse complement strand
CTGCCCACCGGAGACCTGGCTGGGGAAGTACTCGGCCAGGTCGGTGAGGCCGACATCGGACAGCACGGCATCAACTCGCCCAGGCTGGTCGTGACGCGTGAGCTCAGCGAGCACCGCGACGTTCTCCCGGGCGGTCAACGTGGAGATGAGGTTAAAGACTGGAAGACGAATCCGACGACGTCCCGGCGGCCCGGTTGATGCTCGCCGCCGACGGGGTCAGGGGGCTGACGATCGAGAGCGTGGCCACCCACACCGGGATCGCCAAGACGACGAAGGGCATGTCCGTCCCACTGCGGAAGGATCCCGGAGGCATCCCAACAAGTCTCAGTGACCCGTAGGACGATCCGCTGCAGACCGCGGTCGTTGCCGGGCTGCAGCAGGCGATGCGGGCCGTGGTCACCTCCGGGACCGGTACCGGCGCGAACCTGCCCGGGACCCCCGTCTACGGCAAGACCACGTTTGATGCAAAGTCGCGGCCCGGTCGGTCGACCGCAGTGTGCTTGGGTGTCGACGGCCTCAGGAGCCGGCCAGTACGGCAGCGAGACGTAGGAGCGGGAAATTTGTCCGTAACACCGGGCGCCGACAGGTCTGACCTTCAGCTCCCCAGGTAACGCTCTCAGTGGAAGGAGCTGGTAAAGCCGATGAGTGCGGACATATAGTTCGCCCGTTCGAATGCGGACGGGTCCGCGACGTGACGCTGGCTGACACTGCCCCGCAACTGTGCCACCGATTCAAAGCCCGACTCCGCAGCCCATGCGACGAGCTCGCGCTCGACGGTGCCGACATGCTCGGGACCGTTCAGCAGCAGCGCCGAGGTCATCATCGCCACGTCGGCGCCGGCGAGCAGACAGCGGGCGACGTCAGCGCCGGTGTGGACCCCGGTCGTCACGGCCAGCGACGCCTGGACGCGCCCGGACAAGATGGCGGTCCAGCGCAGCGGCAGCCGCAGCTCCGCTGACGACGACAGCTCCAGAGCCGGTGTCACCTTCCGGGTTCGGGGGTCGATGTCGGGCTGGTAGAAGCGGTTGAACAGCACCAGAGCATCTGCCCCAGCCTCGACGATCCGCACGGCCTGGTGGCCCAACGCGCTGTAGTACGGGCCGATCTTGACCGCGAGCGGGATCGACAGGGACGACTTGACCAGGTCGACCAGCTCCACCTGGCTGTCCTCGACCTCGCGCCCGGTCACGTCAATGTCGGCCGTGACCCCATACAGGTTCAGCTCGAGCGCATCGGCGCCGGCGCGCTCAAGCAGTCGCGCGTACCTCACCCAGCCGCCCGGGCTCACCCCGTTCAGGCTGGCGACCACGGGGATCGACAGAGCCTTCTTCGCCTCCTCGATGTGGCGCACGTAGCGGTCGGCAACCGACTCGTAGTCCCTCAGGTCGGGGAAGTAGCTCGTGGCCTCCGGATTGCTGTCCGCACCGAGGTCGCCCAGACGGTCGGCCTGCATGTCCTCGTGCTCGACCTGCTCCTCGAACAAGGAGGGCAGCACGACCGCGGCGACTCCGGCCTGCTCGAGGGCGCGCAGAGAGTCGATCTGGGCGGTCAGCGGCCCGGAGGAGGCGACCAGCGGGCTGCGCAGGGGCAGTCCCAGGTACGTGGTGGTCAGGTCGAAGTCGGGCAGGACTGTCGATTCGGTGGTCGATTCGGCGGTCATGACGGCACCTCCTCGGTGGCTACGCCCTCGGGATCGACGATCGCCCCGGGCTCGTGCGGCACGCTTCGTTCGACTCCGGCGAGCTGCTCGTAGTAGTGCCAGCGCTCGTCGACGTCGGCCTGGGCCAGGGCCATGAGGTGGTGAGCCCGCTCGGGGTCGGAGCGTTCGAGCATCGCGAACCGGGCCTCCGCGAGCGCGAACTCACTGAACGCCAGCGCCGGCTTGCGGGAGTCGAGGCGGAACGGCTTCGTGTGCTCGTCGGGTCCGGGGGCGAACCGGTAGAGGGGCCAGTGGCCACTCTTGACCGCGTCGCGCATGTGCGTCATGGAGTACTTCATGTCGATGCCATGCGCGATGCACGTGGAGTAGGCCAGCACCAGCGACGGCCCGGGCCACGCGGCAGCCTCCTGCAGGGCACGCACGGTCTGCACCTCGTTGGCGCCCAGGGCGATCTGCGCGACGTAGACGTTGCCGTACTGCATCGCCATGGCGCCCAGGTCCTTCTTCGGGGTGGACTTGCCGGAGGTGGCGAACTTGGCCACCGCACCCCTCGGGGTTGCCTTGGACGCCTGGCCGCCAGTGTTGGAGTAGACCTCGGTGTCGAGCACGAGCACGTTGACGTTCTCACCGGAGGCGAGCACGTGGTCGAGTCCGCCATATCCGATGTCGTAGGCCCACCCGTCACCACCGATGATCCACACGTCGCTGCGCACCAGGTCGTCGGCGAGGCTCAGCAGGTGGCGCGCTGTTGGGTCCGACTCAAGCGCAGCCAACCGCTCACGCAGGCGCACGACCCGCTCCCGCTGGGCGCTGACGCCTGCCTCCGCGGACTGGTCCGCGTCGAGAAGCTCGCGGGCCAACTCGGGACCGATCGCATCGGAGAGGGTGCTCACCAGTGATCGGGCGGTCGCCGTGCCATGGTCCTTGCCCAGACGCATGCCCAGACCGAACTCAGCATTGTCCTCGAACAGGCTGTTGGACCATGCGGGCCCTCGACCGTCGGCGTTACGGCTCCACGGTGTGGTCGGCAGGTTCCCGCCATAGATCGACGAGCATCCCGTGGCGTTTGCCACGATCATCCGGTCGCCGAAGAGCTGGGAGATCAGGCGCAGGTATGGCGTCTCGCCGCACCCCTCGCACGCGCTCGAGAACTCGAACAGCGGCTGGAGCACCTGCGAGCCCTTGATGGTGTCGTGCGCGAGCAGCTCACGATCCAGCAGGGGGATGGTGTCGAAGAAGGCGTAGTTGGCGCGCTCGTCGTCCCGGTGCTCGGAGATCGGTTCCATGTTGATGGACTTGTGCCCGACCACGCTCTTGCTGATCGCGGGGCACTGCTCCACACACACCCCGCAGCCGGTGCAGTCGTCGGGGGAGACCTGGATGCTCAGCAGGTGCGGGGTCGCCAGCTCCCTTGACTTGAAGGTCTTGGACGCGAAGGTGCCGGGTGCCCCGTCCAGCACATCGGGCGAGAACACCTTCATCCCCATGGCGTTGTGAGGGCACACGATCGCGCACTTGCCGCAGTCGATGCAGATGTCGGGGTCCCAGATCGGGATCTCCTGGGCGAGCGCTCTCTTTTCGTATCGCGTGGTGCCGGTCGGGAAGGTTCCGTCCACCGGCAGGGCGCTCACCGGAAGCAGGTCACCCTCGCCGGCGAGTATGCGTGCGGTCACCCTGGTCACGAAGTCTGGCGCCGCCGTCGGGATGACGTCGCGCAACGGCGTGGTCGAGGTCACCGTCGCCGGCACCCGGAGCTCGTGAAGCTCAGCCAGCGACGCGTCGACGGCGGCCAGATTTCGCTCGACGACCTTGGGCCCGCGGCGGCCGTACGTCTTCTCCACCGCTCGCCGGACCGCGTCCAGGGCCTCCTCCTGGGAAAGGATCCCGGACAGGGCGAAGAAACACGGCTGCATGACGGTGTTGATCCGCCCGCGAAGGCCGAGATCGCCGGCCACCCGCCGGGCATCGATGACGTGCACCTTCAGCTTCTTGTCGATGATGGCTCGCTGAACCTTTTCGGGCAGCACGTCCCACACCTCCTCAGGTGGGTACGGCGCGTTGAGCAGCACGGTGGCGCCCGGCTTGGCCACGGCCAGCACGTCCTGGGTGAACAGGAACCCGAAGTGGTGGCAGGCGACCAGGTCGGCCTGGTCGATGAGATACGTGGAGCGGATGGGCTGGCGGGAGAACCGCAGGTGCGAGACGGTCATCGCCCCGGCCTTCTTCGAGTCGTAGACGAAGTAGCCCTGGGCGTGCAGGTCGCTGTTCTCACTGACGATCTTGACGGTGTTCTTGTTGGCGCCGACCGTGCCGTCGGAGCCCAGCCCGTAGAACACCGCGCGGACGTCCCCCTCGGGTATGGGCAGCTCGAAGTCGCGGTCGGGGCGCACCGACAGGTTGGTCACGTCGTCGACGATGCCGACAGTGATGCGAGGCCGCGGCACCTCGGACCCGAGCTCGTCGAAGACTCCCTTGACCATGGCCGGGGTGAACTCCTTGGACGAGAGCCCATAGCGGCCGCCGGTCACCCGCGGCAAGGCACCGGAGCCGCGCAACCCGTTGGTGGCGGCTTCGGCCAGGGTAGCGACAACGTCGAGGAAGAGCGGCTCGCCATACGAGCCTGGTTCCTTGGTGCGGTCGAGCACCGCGATCCGGCCTGCCGTCAGGGGCATCGCGGCGACCAGCTCGGCAGCCGGGAACGGTCGGTACAGCCGTATGGTGAGCACCCCCACACGCTCCCCTCGGCGGTTGAGCTCCTCGACGGTCTCCTGGACCGCGCCCGCACCGGAACCCATGATCACGATGACCCGGTCGGCCTGAGGGTGCCCGTTGTACTCCGCCAGCCGGTAGGCGCGCCCCGTGCGCTCGGCCAGCCGATCCATCGCGTCCTGCACCGCGGCCGGCACCGCGTCGTAGAAGGGGTTGGCCGCCTCACGGGACTGGAAGAACACGTCCGGGTTCTGCGCCGATCCGCGGAGCACCGGGCGCTGGGGGCTCAGTCCCCGTTCACGGTGCGCCAGGACGCCGGCATCGTCGACGAGGGCCCGCAGGTCGTCCTGCTCGAGCATGGCCACCCGGTTCAGCTCGTGGGAGGTGCGGAACCCGTCGAAGAAGTGCAGGAACGGCACACGGGTCTGCATCGTGGCGAGGTGGGCGACGAGGGCCAGGTCCTGTGCTTCCTGCACCGAGCTGGAGGCCAGCATGGCGAAGCCGGTGGTTCTTGCGGCCATCACGTCGGAGTGGTCGCCAAAGATCGACAGGGCGTGCGTGGCGACCGCGCGGGCGGCGACGTGGATGACCGCCGGGGTCAGCTCACCGGCGATCTTGAACATATTGGGCAACATGAGCAGCAGGCCCTGAGACGAAGTGAAGGTCGTGGCTAGCGCCCCGGTCTGCAGCGCGCCGTGTAGTGCGCCGGCCGCGCCGCCTTCGCTTTGCATCTCGACCACCCGAGGCACCATGCCCCACAGGTTGGTCCGGCCGGCCGACGCCCAGGCATCGGCGAGCTCCCCCATCGGTGACGAGGGGGTGATCGGGTAAAGGGTCACCAACTCGCTCAGGGCATAGGCGACCGCGGCCGCAGCCTCGTTCCCGTCGACACATTCATGCCGCATGTCGTCTCTCCCCGCAGTCTTGGCGCCTGACGTTCACACGGTATCTCCCGCGGCGCGCAGTGATAAGGGGTCCGAGTTGACTCACCAAGGACGTTGCAGGGACCTCGCAGGCCATTCCGAGTGAATGCGCTACCCCCGGCCCGAGCGTGCTCGGCGCGCGAGCCGTTCCGGTTGTGGCCGGCATACCTTCGGAAACGAGAGAGGCTATGTATGTACCAGCTGCGGAGCATGGGCGCTCGGCCGTGATGCGGTGGTCACGGAAGTCGCTGCTGGAGAGGACCTCCACACGCTCGTCATTCGTACGGTCCTTTTACACGCAGTTCTGAACATGACTTCTGGGACTGGTCGCGCGCGGGAGCCGCCGTCAACGGGCGGACTACCTCGACGGGGTCGAGTTCCACGCGTAGGTGGAGCGCGCGCACCTGCTGAGACCCGCCAGCCATGAGCAACCACCAGCAGGTGAGCAGCCGTGACCGAGCAACAGGCCAAGCCCAGCCCGGGCCCCAGCCACGCACGGCGCCGATGGGGGATGGTGCAAATGGCGATTGCGGCGCAGACTATGAAGATTCAAGTCCCGAACGTTCGGGAGGACATGATGATGCCCCCGATCACCGCGCCGGAGTTGATGCCGGTCCTGTCTCGCGGCAAGCACCGCAACCCGCGCCGAGGCGCCTGCTTCATGGAGATGGCCTCGTTCCTCGCGGGCGAGCGCTGGAGCGATCATCCCGCGTGCACCCACCCGCTGCTCGCCGACCTGGCCCGGCTCGTCAACGACAGCGTCACCGATCGGTTGCGCCCCCGCCTCATACCCTTGATCCCGTCGGTCATCGGCCTGACCAGTGACGACGTGCACGTGGACGCGGCAATCGCTCTGCGCTCGGCGCTGGCGGCCCTGCCGATCGCCGCAGCACCGCGCCAAAACGTGTTGGCCACCGCCGTGATCAGGTGCGAGCACGTCCTCGCCGAGCTCGACGGGCGCGACCGGGACTCCTTGAGCGCGCAAAGTCGCCAGGTCCTGGATCAGGTCCCGGAGGCTGGAGCGTGGGCCCGGTCCTGCTCGAGCGGGTTACGCGCATCGCGACGGACCTTCCGCGCACAGATCGCGCCACACATCCTGGACATCGCGGTAGAGGGCATTGCTCTGGCGTGCGCGCCCGATGTCGAACAGCGGCTGGTCGACCTGCTCGCCGCCACAATCGCCGACTGCCAGGCGTTGATCCTCACCGACGCGGCCCCGAAGCACTGGGTAGCTGCCGAGTTCGCCTAGCTGCCCGACTGGCAGGTCCAGATCCTCGCCCCGTCGGGTCCACTCGGATGTGGGAGACGGCTGCCGAGGGCCGCGACAGAGCCACTCCATGCCTCCCCCCACCGCGCTAACCCCAATCACTACGTACGAGGGCACGGCGGCTACCAGCGCACCGCCAGCGTCGCGGCGGGCTCGAGCGTCGAGACCCTAAACCGTGCTGCGCCTCGAGTTAGGCCCTCATCCGACGAGCCTAAAGCCTGTCGAACCGTCTCGGTGAGGGTTGGTCATCGCCATTCTCGGGCGTCCCTTGGTTGGGCCGGGTGAGGGAGTCGGTCACCGCACGCTCTCACGACCGTCTGGCCGTTACGCGTGACCGGCACCCCACATCTGTCGCTTATCAAATGGCCCGCTGCCATGTCGTGTTGCCGCGTGCCGAAGCCCACGACGGCTGGCCCTCTGATTGTCCGTCCGCTGCGATCAGAAGGCTCACAGAGCCACGATGCGCCTACGCAGGGTTGGCCAGATGACGATGACCCCAACCGCAACCTTCGGTACGGCTCACATCGTGAGATTTCGCGTCTCGCGATTCGATACGACAAAGGCCCCCAGGCAGCGTTTCCGCTGCTCAGGGGCCTGGTCGTCTCTCTCAACACAGAGCGCGCCCGGAGGGACTCGAACCCCCAACCTTCTGATCCGTAACACCCGGCGCGGACAAACCTCAGGCTCGGCAGTCTCACCGAGAGACTCTGCGAGGTGGCTGACGAGTGGCCATGGCTGCATGGGTTGGGGTCACGTTGGGGTCAGCCACGTCAACACCGCGCGTTGCACCAGGCGGTGAGCTCGCGCCAGTCCGACCGGTGCCCACTCGGCGTGTTGGCAGCCGCGATCTTGACGTGCTCAGCCTCATCTGGTGTGAGCGGTATTCCGTCCAGCAGCGTGACCACAGCGTCTCCTCGAATGACGAGAGATCGGAGGGCGAGTGACTCATGGCTGAGCCCTGCCGCCATCCGCCGTGTCACACAAAGGCGAACCACATCGAGCCAATGAAGAGGAGCCCACCGAGAAGCACCGAGAAGCACCACCACGAGCAGGAGCAGCGTCAGCACATCAATGTCCGCATCAACGGCACCCACTACAAGGTGGAGAGCAAGCTTCTGACCGGCGCTGAGCTGTACACCCTCGCAGGTATCCCCACCGGCAACCAACTCTTCCTGGAGGTGCCTGGTGAGGACAACGACCGACCGATCACGGCCGACGCGTTCTATGACGAGGCCGCCTCACTGCTTCAGCAGTAGGCGGAAGCTGCCCGAGAGTCTTGCACCCGAACAGGGGCCACGGCTCTTGATGATGCGTCACGTACAAAGGCAACGCCCACACAGGGACGGTTTCATGAATAGCGTCATCACGCGTCACTGCCGACGGTCCATCAAGATTCTCACACTTGAGATCCCTCGCTGGGCCAACGCCCCTCTGATGCGGTCAGCTCGATCTGGCGCACGACTTTGGCAGGTTCACCGGCGGCTGGGATGTTGTTGCCGGCCATGTGTTGCACGACCTCGCGTATGCGGTCAGTTCGTGTTAGATCGACCTCGAAG
>CABDYS010000019.1_pt1 | contig 8791 bp, 11 predicted proteins | sample 3421621 | NCBI WGS metagenome assembly CABDYS01 (sample SAMEA5534338, study PRJEB31848) | metagenome | biome: tundra; feature: field; material: soil | place: USA | collected 2013-05 | depth 0.45 m | reverse complement strand
GCCTCGAAGAGGCCGGCGTGGGAACCGCACGCGCATGGCTCGCCATGCAGGCGGCCTACGACCTCGCCACCGAGCGAGCCGCTGGCACCCCGAAGGTCCGCCGCCTGCAACCAGTCGCCTAGAGACCGGCAACCCCAAATCATCGACGCCGCCAACATGGTCAACTCGCGGCGGACTGACGCAGCTGCCACGCCCGAGAGCCTGGTCGGGCGGTCGTGGTAGCGCGGGGGGCGTGGTGGTCCCCCAGGCCAACCGAAGGTGGTCTGGCGCGCGTGAGCGCGCCACCGGTGCGGGCTGCGCACGTACAGCACGACGCCCCGGCACCGGAGGGGTGCCGGGGCGTCGTCGCTCCCGTCAGCCGTCGCCCTCGGCGGCCGCCGCGGCGGCGACCTTAGTGGCGACGTCCCGCATCGACAGGTAGTCCCCGGTGGTCAGCCCGGACCGTGCGGCGAGCAGGGGGCTCACGTCCCGGAGGGCGTCGAAGGTCGTGCCGTGGGCGACGGGGATCACTCGGTCGGTCGCGAGCAGCGCGGAGAGTTCCTTGTCGGCGACCCCCTGGGCAGCCAGGCTCTCGAGCAGCGCCGGGGTCACAAGCACGATGCCGATCCGGGAGCTCGCCAGGCCCCTGTCGATCTCGCGCAGGAGCGACTTGCCGAGGCCGACCTCGTTCTCGCTGAACCAGACCGTCGCGCCGAGGGAGACCAGCTGGTCGCACAACTCCCTCGCGGCGCCGTTCCGGTCGTCCCAGGCGTGACAGAGGAAGAGGTCGCGACGCTCGGGGTGGCTCCGCGCCTGCACCTCGGCGTTTCGGGCGAGGGGCTCGATCGTGCGCCACTCGGCGGGTGTGTACGACACGGACCCCCCTCCGCGCAGGCGACGCGACCTCCCGCCGCCGGACGACCCGCCACTGGACGACCCGCCGCCGTACGGCCCTCCTCCGCCGGTCGGGTACCGCGGGGGCGGGCTGTAGGAGTAGGACCGGTACGAGGACTGGCCGCCGCACGCGGGGCAGTTGGCGGCACCGCTCGACGTGCGATGACCTTGGACGGGTGCTGTGCACTGGGCCATGCTCCGAGGCTACAAGAGCCCACCGACAGCCCTCGGACCGTCGTGCGATAGGCGGCGACTCGCTCGGGCCTTGGGAGTAGGCGTGCGAGGGCGGGAGCAGCGGTTTCGATATGTCGTGGAGGGACGAGTTTCCTCTGTTCTGCAAGGAGCCCTTGCGATTCCGGCCGCGTCCTTCTGGGCGCTATGGGCGCCCCATGGGGCCTGGTGTTCCGGTCGGGGAAGGATGGCCGGACGCATCGGGGCCTGGCATCCATGTCCAAAGGATCCTTCAGTGGGACTCGTCATGTGTGGCGCTTCGTGTACCACCACCACCACGCGAGTCCAGGGGCGACTTAGCGATGGGAACCGCGAAGTAGGCCGGCACCTGACCTTGGGGTCAGTCGATCTGCATGGTCGACACGTCACCCTCCTGCGCCAATGACCTGCTCCGCCCAGGGTGGTCGCGCGACCACGACCGGCGAGGAGGGCAACGTCCATGGCGAGCCCGAACACGAGATGGATGTCCCAGAACAGGACGAGTAGCACCGCCGACAACAGACAGGACATCACTGTGAGCGCCGGCCAGGCTGCAGACAGCCCCGGGACGCCCCACACGCCAAGAGCAAGGAGCACGAAGGCGGCCACCGTGGCCACCATCAGGCCCAGTCCAAGCGGTCGGCGGGCCGTCTCTGGGACGAGCCACGACTGATCCAGGCGGAACTCGGGCACGTCTGGGGCGAGGTAGAGAAAGTGCACGAGCCCGTGCGCCAGGAGCAGGACCCCGGTCACAATTCGGGCCACGACCATCATGGGGCCACTCCTGGGAGTCTGCGCCGTCCTGCTCGGGCGAGCCGTGCCATGTTGGCCGCCCCTGGCGCGTGTCGGAGGTTGTGGGCGATACCGGCGAGGGTGGCCAGTGGCATGCTCACCACGACCAGGAACAGGCTGTAGACGAACAGATCTGGGACGGCCAGGTCGAGAGCGCCGGCGACCACAGGCGACCCGACCACCAACAGGGCTGCGTCCAGTACGCAGAGCCAGAACAGGCCAGGCCACAGCGAGGCGAGCAGGCGGCCGGCGGGTCCCGCGAGCGGACCTGTCCACCGCTGCCGCGACGCATGCGCTCCTGCGGCGGCCAGGCCTGCGAGCATGCCGAGCATGGGGGGGCCGAAGCCGCCACCGACCAGGAGCATGACCACCGATAGAAGAACCAGCCCCCTACCCGCGTGTGGACCGTCGACGAACGCCACTGCCCACAAGAGGACCGCGAGCGATGCGAGGATGGTCAAGGTGCCCGTGATCAGAAGATTCGGCACGAGGGTCATCGCGGGTTCGCCGCCCAGGTTCCTGGCGATCCGGCCCTGCGCCCACGAGTCGAACACGATCCCATCCGGCGACCGGCTCCCTTGGAGCACCTCACCGACACCGTGGGTGATTCCCCCAACGCCGGCGAGGCCGCCGCAGATCGCGGCCAAGTTCCTCAGGGATGTGAACCGCTCTGTCTGCCGTGGAGTTGCCATCTGCGTCGCCTCCGCATGTTGCTCCTTCGACCGAGGCAAGACGCTCGATCGAAGGCGGGTCTGGTGGCCTGCCCGATCGCGGACACCCTCCTTCACGCCTCTAGCGTCCCCAAGGCCTCGTGCCTGGGGCAAGGGACGATGGTCCTGACAAACCCGTTCCTGGACGCAGTTGCTTCAGCACGACCACCAGTTCCGGGGCGCGCCCCTTGAGTGGTGCCATCGGATGGGCCACCGGTGACCAGTCACCGATCGACCAGCGGACTGCGTCGGAGGCCCGAGCATGCGCGCCGCCGGCTATGCCGTTGGCCGTCGCGGGCTCCGGCCGCACGAGTGAGCCTCGACGGCATGTCCGAGAACCCGAGTTGGACAGCCGACTACTCAGGGTTCTGAGCCTTGTCGGCGGATGTCCATGCGCAGCAGCTCGGACTCGCTCGAGATGCCCGGATAGGATTTCGTGGTCGTGGGCACCATGGGCCAGATGTCTTCTTCTTCACCAAGCGCGGGGACTGCAGCTCGATCTCGTGGCCGTCTACGCAGAGCCGTGCCGCCTGCGCGAGCAGGACGTTCTTGACCCAGTCGGGCGAGGCCCGTACAGCGGGATGAACAGGTAGCCATCGGGCAGGCGGTGGGCGTGCAGGGGAGTCCGGCAGGTCTTCCCCGACGATCTGCCGGTGTGGATCAGCACCGGCCGGGCGCCCCGGCGCACCTTAATGGGGTTGAATACCCGTTTGTTGATGTGGCCAGCCAGCGCGGTAGGGGCATCGCGGTTCCTCACTCCTTGGAGACGCGTTGTATTACCGGCGGCGAGACCGACTGCCTCTGGGATTGCTCAGAGGCTCTGGTGCGAAGCATGACGATGCCCAGCCAGATGAACCAGACGATCTGGAGAAGGCCGAAGACCAACCGGGCGTTCAGCAGAACCGGAATGGCCGATGCGATCCCCGCCGTGCCGATCAGGATCCCGAGCCAGTTCAGGGCCGTGGGCAGAGCGGCGGTGCGCAGTGCTGCCACGCTGACGAGCAAGACCCAAAGACCGCCCAGAAGCTCTCCTTGCGCTGATTCGAGCCCCTGTGCCACCGGCTCGATCGCCTGCCATGCCGAGACTGCTTGAGCCGGGCTCTTGTCATAGAGCTCGACCACGGCTGCAGCGCCGTAGTTGAAGACCAGTCCGCTGGCGACGAGCATGCAGGCCCAGATGAGCCCCACCGCGCCACCCACGGCCGCGATGCTTGGCGAGCCCGCCAGACGCTTCCACAGTGCCAGAGCCAGCGCGGCGAGAACGATCCCAAATACCACGTAGGTGACCAGATACATCACGTACATGCTGTTCTGGTTGGCGACCAACGCGGCCACCTTCTGAGCAGAGCCGACCAAGCTCTCGTAGTTCACCACGATGAGGAAGTACGGCATCGCCACCAGGTAGGCAGCCGCGAGATACAGCGCAGCCACTCCGCCCGCTCTCTGCGCTCTGGCATAGGCCAGAGCCTGCATGTCCTGCGGGTCTGTGGCGGTGGCGCTCACCTTTGATCTGTTACCAATATGTAGAACGTTCATCACGGCCTCCCTAGCCTCGGTCGCCTACACGCCGACCAGCGTGCCCCCGTCCGCAAGCTCCGACGTAGTCGATTCAGCCGACGGACGGAAGCCGCGCGCGATCATCCACACCGCCAGCACCATCTCCTGCACGGCCAGGGGCATGACCAACAAGTTTTGCGCCGCGGAGTCGGCGCCGATGACTGCATACATCGCGAGCAGGTACGCGGCCACGTAGAACGGAATCGCCACCAGGCCCCACAACACGATCCAGCGGGGGACGATGCGCGACCGATAGAGCAGGAGGTAGAACATGACGCCACCAAGGCAGAACACGAGCGCCGTCACGGCGCCGACATCGACAGCGTCGACCAGAAAGCTGCCCAGACGCACGCCTGCCTGTGACGCCGTGCCCGGTCCTGCCGACATGGCCGCACCCAGTGGCAGGAGCAGCAGCCAGCTGATCGCGGACAGGACGTAGCAGGTCGTCTCGACCGCTCCTCGGATGATCAGGTAGCCGATCGCCAGCACTTCGTCTACCCGGCGCAGCACCGGGAAGAGCACCACGGGGACGAACGCGAGCGACAGCCCCATGACGAGCACAAGCAGCGCGCCCGTCACGACCGCGCCGGAGTGCTGCGCGCCGGCGGCAAACGGGTCGCCCGCGTCGCGCACCGGAGCGATAAAGACGACCTTGCTGAGGACACCGGCCACGGTCCCGGTGATGTACAGGATCCCAGCTGTCGTAGCAGCGGCCTGGTGCTCTCGCATACTGCGGGACTTGTGCTTCTTCTCTACGCGCGCTCTTGCCCGGTCGTAATCCGAGGTTGTATCGCTCTGTGTCATGTTGGCACCTTCTCCCCGACCTTGCCCACTCCCAGATTCCCTCTTCCAGGGGCGCAACCGGCAGGGACTTTGGTCCCATCAGGTTGGCTGTCACGCTGACCTCACCCCCGAAAACGCACTATGCCGCTGTCGGGGTGGGCAGGGTGACGGGGGCCGTGGTGGCCAGTCATGCGCGACCTCGACGGGTGCCACGCCGACGCGTGGTCTCAGACGGGTTCGGTTCTGGGTTCGAGAACCACCACGGCCGTCTGTGATCGGCGACGGGCGTAGCCGTCAAGATTCTTGTCCACTGACCGCCACCGGTCCCACAGCCGGGCCCGCTCCTGACCGGTCGCGGCGTGGGCGACGACCTCGCGGGTCCCGTCGGTGAGCTGGACCCGGACCTGCGGGCGCGCCTGGAGGTTCAGCCACCACGCGGGCTCTCCTTCGCCCCAGCCGTTCATCGCCAGGGTCACCAGGTTCGGGCCGTCCTCGATGTAGCCGAGGATCACCGACCGCTCCTGACCGCTGCGGCGTCCGATGGTGGTCAATCGCATTGCGCCCCAACGCTGGGCCCGAGCGGGCCACAGGCCAAGACGACCACCGGTGACCCGGCACAGAGCTCGGTGCACCTTCCAGAAGCCCAAGATGAACCATCGCGGCTGCAGCCGCGGGGTCCGCTCGCTCCCTCCCGGCATACGCTCCCCTGCCCCGGCCGACATGACCAGTGCCACCGCAACGGGGATGACCGGAAGCAATCTCTTTCTCATGGTGCATTTCCTCCTCAACACCGGGGCGCTGCACGGCGGGTGTGGTGTTGGAACGTCACCCGTCATCTACCACTTTCGGACCCGTCGGGATCTGGTCCCTAGGGACGAAAGTCCCTGCACAGGACTTTCTCAGCTGAGGCGGAGCGCATCGGCGAAATAACGCCCACTCGCGCATGCGGAGGTCGCACCCCGCGTCGTTTCAACGTCCTCACATCAGCGCTGGGTGTGTGTTCGACATCCCGGACGGGGTCCGTCCATTTACCCACCCCAGACGGCCCAGAGATCGGACGTCACACAAGATCGACATACGCCGCCTCCCGGCGGGCTCAGGTGAGGGAGAAGGGCGGGTAGCGGTCGGTCACCAGAAGGGACGCGTACGCCTGCACGCGCAGCCACCAGCGGGCGACGCCGACGACGAAATCGAACAGTCCCCGCGGGTAGCGTCCGGTAAACAGGATCGTGAACCACGCGATGACCACCGCAAAGAAAGCAACGACCGACAACACTGCCAGGACAATGAAGTGTGGGATCGCGAGCAGCCACTTCACCAGCGGCAACCATTGGTTCAGGTCGCGTTCGACGTCGGGGTAGTCGATCTGAAGGTGGACGCTTTGCTCCTCGACCGTCGAGGGGTACTGGTCGGTGAGTAGCGCAACGTAGGCGCCGATGCGGGTGCCGAACCGGGCAAGCTCCAGGGCGAAGTCGAACCACCAGCGCGGGTAACGCCTCGCGAAGAGGATCATCAGCAGAGTCGCCAGGAACAGGCCGGTGCTGATGCCACCGCTGCTGTCGCGCACCACCTGACCGCTCTGGTTGTAGACCGTCTCGGTTGCGCCCGTGGTGAGCGCTCCGATGACGATCGCAATCGGAATGACCAGGAACACGCGGAAAAGGGTCGTCACCCGGTCGTGCTGGTCCGGGTAGTCGATCTCGAGGCGCGCAGGGTAGACCGACACCGGCAACTGCTCCGTCATGTGCCCTCCAGGATCAGTAGACGCTGAGCCCGACCGCTTGAGCCACGACCGGGAGGACTTCTGCACTACATGCTGTCGGCGTGGACCGACCGGCGCAAGAGGTCGAGTGCTCCTCGCCGGGAAAGACAATCATTGAAAGAGAACGGGCGGCCAGACAATCGATGGAAGCGATGCGATACGTGAAGCGAACGATGACCGGCCACCTCGGACCAAGCCTCGGTGCCTTAGGCACGATCCCTCACTGAACAAGAACGCACACCCATCGCTGCAGACATCCGGGCGTTTGCCAACTGCACGATTCGGCAGATTTCGGGGTTGATCTGATTGGCCATTCGGGGATGCCAAGGGCGGGACCTTCGTCCCTTCGCTGGGCACTCATGCTTGCGAGACGATGCAATTGGCCGCCCTCGAGGCATGACGAGAGGGGCGGGTAGCAGAGCGAGCGAAGCGGTTTGCCAGCGGAGGAAGGGCCGAGATGAAGCCTCAGGAGTATGCCGCAAGTAGTGCCCGACCAGAGGAGAAGATCCCCGTGACGACGACAACAATCAGGCAGTACCGAGACACCCAAGTCGATGTGAAGCTCGTGCTTTGCGCCCTGTGGGTCGCGATGCTGTTCGTATTCGCCTACGTGGACATCTTCGCGTCCCTCCGCGCTGATGTTCTCAAAGCTGCTCTCGACGGCAAGGTGGCTACCACGGGATTCACGGTCAACCAGGTATTCCTGACCCTCACCCTGATCTACATCCTGCTACCAACTCTGATGGTGGTCCTGTCACTCATTCTCAAACCACGAGTCAACCGGATCGTCAACATCGTCGTCAGCGTCCTCTACATAGTCACCATCATCGCGTCGGCCATCGGCGAAACGTGGGTCTACTACTTCCTCGGAAGCGCCATCGAAGTGATACTCCTTGTCGCCATCGCACGAACCGCCTGGAAATGGCCGCCACCCCAGATCGCACCCAAGCTGCCATAGGCAACCAACGCGCAGAGCCCGCGTCATTCTGGGCGGAATGACGCTCGCTGTACCGGGTTCCACGGGATTCGTCGCACTCGCGCAGCGCGCTGTCATCGGCACGATCGACCGCGCGCGCAGCGGCCTCCGGGATGTTCGAAGGTGGTGGTCAGGCGCTGCGGAGCCAGGCTCGGAGTGCGTCTCGGATGACTTCGCTGGTGTTGGCGTGGTCGGCGTGGGCGCGTGCTTTGAGGGCCTTCTCGAGATCTGGGTCGACCCGGACGGGGATGACGCGGGCGGCGGCGGAGCCGATAGGCCTGCGGCCGCCTTTGCGGCGCAGGGCAGTGGTGTCGTAGCCGGTTTCGGCTTCGTCGGCGAGGTGCTGGATGGTCTCGTCGGTGACGGGGGTGCCGCCGGCGGTCCGGTCGTGGGCGTTGTCAGTCATCGGCGGAGGTTCCTTTCGGGTCATGGGAGGAGGTCGAGGTATTGCGGTCGGGCCTTCATGGCATGGATGGCGAGCTCGGTGCCGTCGTCCAGGAGCAGGACGACGATCTCGAGGAGCCGACCTCGGGTGTCGAAGCCGAGGCGGAGCTCCCGGGGTGGTTGGTCGTCGTCGATGGTGTAGGCGATGAGGTACTGCTGGGCGGCGGTGTGGATGTCGTCGTCGCTGATCCCGTGTTTGCGGGCCGAGCGGTGAACTTCCACCCGGCAATCGTAATACGAAACACCGCCGTTGGGCCAGTGTCGAACGGTCCGACGTGACGACCGCGCGAAATGCGGCATTGAGTGCATTGAACCGCGCTCGACGGCGGCTGGGTCTTCGCAACGCCGACCGGAACAGCCCTCATCCCGCGCTCCGATTGGGACGCATGGAAGCAGTTGCTCCGTGACGCCGAACTGCGAGACGCCGACTGCATGACGCCCGACACAGGGCGGCAACAGTGCTCTTGCTCCTGGGAGTCAGTGAGCGCGCCATGATGGGAATCATGGGTTGGTCCATCCCCGCCATGGCCCGCCGTTGCGCGCACATGATCGATGCGATCCACCACGACATAGCGGACCGAATAGACGGCCTGCTCTGGAGCCAGAACGACGACGCGCCTGCGCCCGAAACGGACGTCCCGCAGGCCAGTTGAGACCGCATTGAGACCACTCACAAATCAGCCC
>CABDYS010000010.1_pt1 | contig 9220 bp, 9 predicted proteins | sample 3421621 | NCBI WGS metagenome assembly CABDYS01 (sample SAMEA5534338, study PRJEB31848) | metagenome | biome: tundra; feature: field; material: soil | place: USA | collected 2013-05 | depth 0.45 m | reverse complement strand
GTTGACGTCGCGCAGGTCATGTGAGCTGGGTTGACCGCCGATGATGTCCCGCAACGGCGGCAGGATCAGCACATCCAGGCCCGCAACAACGGCCAGGTCCGACAGCTCCCGGATCATCGCCGCGTCGGCCTCGGGAAGTGCCACGACCAGGGCGGCTGCGTCGTACTTGTGTGCCACGGCGCTGATGTCCGCGCGGGTGCCGCGCACCGGCACCCCATCGATACGCAGGCGTCGTTTGGCCTTGTCGTCGTCAAGGAGCGCGATCGGAAAGAACCCGCTCCCTGCGTCATGCATCATGGAGCGCAACAGCCGGCGGCCGGCATCGCCGGCGCCAAACACGATGACGCGCCGCTCGTCCCCTCGAGACGCAAGGTGACGACTGCGCCAGCCGCGGACCACGAAACGCACAGCCAACATGCCCACCAGTGCGAAGGTTCCACCGACCGCCGGGACGCTGCGGGGGACCACCAAAGGGTTGGCCGACCATGCCCAGACCATGAGCCCGGCGGTGACGACGACGACAGTGCGGCTGATGTCTGTAGCTTCTTCGAAGGAACCCCGCCGATGGCCGACTGCATACGGGCCGATGACTATCCCGACGAGCATGTGCCCGATCCCGGCGGCGATCGCGAACTCCACAGTGGTCCCCATGAGCACGGGGCCGAACTGGAAGTCGAACCGCAGCCAGGTGGCGCCATAGATCGCAACGAGCCAGATCGCACTATCGAACGGCAACCACGCCCACCGATACAGCCAATCGCCGCGCTTCTCCGCAATTATCGTCATGATTGTCCCCTTGTTAAGTCACGCGCCGTCCCCTTGTTAAATGGACGCGCCGATGCGCATGCTAGCGATCAGGCTGTGGAGGAGAAGAGGTGGGCTCATTCACGCCCTCCGAAACAGCGAGATCACGTCAGTTGCAGTAGGCCACTCAGGGAACTCCCTCCTTGGCGATCCGGTGATTCTGAACAACGTGACTGAGATTACCCCATGGAGTGACTGAGATTACCCCATGGACCCCCCTTTTGGACCCCCTCCGCGGCGCCTCATGTGGACCTTGCCGCGGGCGAGGTCCACAGAGAGTTGGTGACCCTTGCGAGTGAAATGGGCCGATGCCAATCCTGCCGTTGGAGCCGGAGTGCACTATCGTTGCCAACCACGCGAAGCCATGCATGCGTAGGCCAGAGAAAAGGGACGTTGTGGAGCTCAAGGACTACATCCGCGTCATCCGGAAGCGGTGGCAGATCATCGTGGCCGTCATGCTCGTGGTTGTGGCGGGCGCCGCGTTGTGGACCGCCCTCAGCCCCAACGTCTACCAGGCGCAGACCCAGCTCTTCGTCTCGACGTCAGGCGGTAGTGACAGCAGCGCCCTCCTGTCAGGCAGCAGCTTCACCCAGCAACGAGTCAAGTCCTATGCCAACGTCATCACGACCCCCAAGGTCCTGGACCCCGTCATCGAGGCGCTCCAGCTGAAGACGACCGCGGCAACCCTCGGAGCCCAGATCACCGCTACGGTCCCGCTGAACACCGTTCTGATCGAGGTCGCCGTCACGAACGCCGACCCACGGGTGGCCGCGCAGATCGCCGATGCTGTCGGCAAGCAGTTCACCAAGACCGTTGCCGACCTTGAAAGCGTCACAACAGGCCAGTCCAGCCCGGTCAAGGTGAGCATCGTGAGCGTCCCCACCGTCCCGACCGCGCCGATCAGCCCCAAGCCAACACGCAACCTGGCCCTCGGCGTCGTGCTCGGTCTGCTGCTCGGCCTGGGCCTGGCGCTCCTGCGGGATCTGCTCGACACGACGATCAAGAGCGAGAAGGACTGCGCCGAAGTCACCGACGCGACTGTCATCGGGGGCATCGGCTTCGACCCCGAAGCCGCCAAGAATCCGCTGATCGTGGAGGTTGGCCCGCACAGCCCTCGCGCTGAGGCGTTCCGCACGTTGCGAACCAACCTGCAGTTCGTCGACGCCGCCAACCACCCGCGCTCCATCGTCTTCACCTCGTCCGTCCCCACTGAGGGCAAGACAACGACCACGGCAAACCTCGCGATCACCATGGCCGCAGCCGGCGCTCGGATCTGCGTCGTCGAGGGCGACCTGCGACGCCCACGACTGCTGGAGTACATGGGGATGGACGGATCCGTGGGCCTGACCAACGTCCTGATCGGCCAGGCCGAGCTAGGCGACGTGCTGCAGCAGTTCGCCGACAGCAGCCTTTATGTCCTCGGCGCTGGCGCGATTCCGCCCAACCCCAGCGAGCTGCTCGGCTCGGCCTCGATGATCGCGACCCTGAAAGAGCTGGAGTCCCGCTTCGACGTTGTGATCATCGACACGCCTCCCTTGCTGCCCGTGACCGACGCTGCCGTCCTGAGCACCATCGCCGGCGGGACCGTCGTGATAGTCGGGGCAGGGCGGGTGGACCGTGACCACCTGTCCAGATCGCTACAGTCCCTGGAAACCGTGCAGGCTCGCGTCCTCGGACTTGTCCTCAACATGATCCCGACGCAGGGCCCCGACGGCTACTACTACTACCGCCAGGGCTATGCCCCGGAGTCGCCACGCGAACGCGCCAAGGAGCGCGAACGGGCCGCTTCCTGACAGCAACCCCGGGTGACTCGAATGGCTCGGGTCTAGGGCTGGACGATCTCCTGCTGGCGCTGAGCCCGGCCGCCATGCATACGGCGTTCAGGCAGATGTTGCGCTTGATGACGGCCAGGGCGAATCGGACCCAGCCCATGGTGACGGGCCACCGGCGCCACGCGGCCGACGAGCCTGCCATCAGACTCAACCTCAGCGCCGCGCGCGGACAGGGTGTGGTGTGAGCCATCGAGGTGCAGAACACCAGCCGTCGCGGCGGCCGGCCAAGATTGTGAGCCCGCGCGACGGTCTCCTGCCCGCGATCGCACCCCTTGTGCAGATGAACCGCCGCGGGCAGCCAGTCGACCTCTTGAAGGATCGTGTGGTTGTTAGTCTCAAAACCCGCACGCGGACGCCACGCGGCCACACGTAGGGTTTCGGCTGCCCACATGCCGCCAACGGCCGGTCCCCCACCGCCGCCTCGAGCTGGTCTGGGGGGACGATCAGCTCACGCCAGGGGCGCTCGCTTCGCGGGTGCGTGCCCGGGTCGACCACCGCGCCGTACGCCGCGCTGTCGCCGACCAGGAGCGGGGCACGGGTCACTCCAGGCCAAGGGCTCCTCCGGCATGGGTCTCGGCCCGCATAGGTTCGCCGATCACGGCGTAGCCGGCGCTGACGTCGCGGACTTCGACTGGCAGCATGAAGCGCATCGAGTCCAGCCAGGTCGCGGGCGCGCCTGCCGTTCCGGGCTCGACGGTGACACACGTGGTCTCGTCGTATACGAGGTGCAAGTCATGCTCGATGGGTCCCTTGGGACTGAGGACCAGCGTCTTTGCGGAGGTGCGTGGAGCCAGCCCGGTCAGCATCTGGGGTGGTGATCGAGTGCAGCCAGGACACACGCTCCGGCCCTCCCGATTGTGAGAAACCTACCCACGAGCGCGACCAAGTCCCGCTGGCCAACACCATCGCTACTGGCCATGTCCCGGACCCTAGTCAGAACTTGACCCAAACCAGCGGCGCACACTGCACTAAAGACGCGCCCGCGTGCTGGCACGTGGTCCGGGGCGCGTGCCCCGGCCAGCTTCCACGCCCGCGCCCGACCCGAGGCCCGGGCTGTGTCGATCGAAGCCCACACCGCTGGGGCGTCGCCGGCCGGCGCGGCGATCGTCCGCGAGACCGTCGCGTCACAGGCCACACATCCGTACAGGCCCGGCTCGCCGCGCAGCAACGCGATGTCGGCCAGGCAGTCCCCACCGAGGGCCAACGTGACCGCCAGATCACAGGACGACCTTGGCTGGGTCATGGACCGCCAACGGTTTACGCCAGCCGGACAGCGCCGCTGACCATCGCCGGTCCCAAACCCGCCGCGGCGATCGCCTTCTCGGTCAACAGCACCCCACCGGCCTGCCCAACCGCCCCAGAGCGTGTCGTGTCGATCTGGAGATGCGGATAGGACCTCGATAATCCATATCTTCGCAGGTCAAAGGCACCTTTCAGCTGTTCAACGCCCACTCACACAGCCCCGCCACGAAATCTCGAGGCGAACTATGTACGCGAGGTCCCCACCTCTGCTATCTTCTGAATGTCGTGTTCCGACAGCCTTCAAATCCCGGGGAGATCTCATGCCAACCAAAAGGCGACTTGGCGCGCCACTCATATTGATGTTCGGAGTGATCATCGCATTAGTGGCCTTCGCGGCGCCGGCAAATGCGGGCCAGGGCCAGGGCCAGGGCCCCTACCAGGGCCAGGGTGGCGGTGGTGGGGGCCAGGGCCCCTACCAGGGCCAGGGCCAGGGCCCCCACCACCGCCATCCGACGGTCTCGGTGAGTCACGAGAGGGCGAGAGCAGGGGACAGGGTGCAGTGTCGCGGCACGGGCTTCCAGCCGGGCGAGACAGTGACCATCGGGTCGGACAACCATCGGGTGGGACAACGGCACCACTATCCGTCGGCGGTCGCTGATTCCAGCGGCGCCTTCTTCTCGACCGTTGTCCTGGAGGCCAATTTCACCGGAACCCAAACCATCACGGTCACCGGAACCACCTCGGGAGCCGCTGCCAGTGTCCCGATCGTGGTCGCTGGAGTGTCCGCGAACGCTAGCCCCCCCGCAGCTGCTGCTAGCCGCCCCGCAGCTGCTGGGTTGGCGTTCACCGGCGCTGCCGTCCTCGGTATCGGCTCGCTCGGCGGACTGCTCCTGGTCGGCGGTGCCGCGTTGGTGCTCGCCGGTAGGCGTCGCAAGGTCGACGCCTGACACCAGTTCCATGCAGGGAGAAGGGCCGGTCCGTCTCACGTGACCGGCCCTTCTCGCTGCGCAGCTGATGACTGAACGGCAGTCACGGTTCAACCGAGACCATGATTGAAACGAAGCCATGATGGGGAAAACAGATCGTGACTGAAGACGTCACCATGACTGAGCAGCCGCGGGTCAGCGCTTCGGACCGCAGGTGGCGTCGGCGCCGGCGGATCGGCATCGCGATGCTCACGACAGGCGGGCTGCTGCTCCTCGCCGGCCTCTGGCTGGCCGTCACCGCCCTGATCGCCCGCGGCCAGCTCAACCAGGTGCGCGCCGACGCCCACACGCTGGGTGCCAAGATTTCGGCCAGTGACTGGCCTGCAGCCCGGGCCACCGCCACCGACCTGGCCACGCACGCGCATCGCGCCGACCAGCTGACCTCCGGGCCGGTCTGGGCCCTGGCCGCCGCACTACCCTCCGGCGGCGAGCCACTGCGAACCATCCGCGGCATCACCGCGGGAGTGGACACCCTTGGACGTGAGGCACTCCCGCAGCTCGTCAGCGCCAGCCAGAGGCTCAACCCACGCACCCTGCGCCGACCCGACGGCAGCATCGACCTGTCACGCATCGCGGCCGTCGCCCCCGCCCTCAACTCCGCATCGACAGCCGTATCCCAGACCACCAAAACCATCAGCGGCCTTCCACGACACACGTGGCTCAGTACCATCGATGCCTCATACGTGGACGCGCTCAGCCAGATCACCGCACTTGACGACACGCTGAAATCGGCAGACCTCGCCGTGCGGATCCTGCCGACGATGCTCGGGCAGGACGGCCCCAAGCGTTACTTCCTCGCGTTCCAGAACGAGGCAGAGGCCCGTGGCACTGGCGGACTGCCAGGTGCCTTCGCGATCGTGGAAGCCAACCACGGCAAGGTGCGTTTCACCCGCATGGCAAGCGACGGCACGCTCAGCGGCATCGCGGCCACCGTGAATTTCGGGCCCGACTACCACCAGCTCTATGACGGGGCCGGCACGACCAGCCTGTACGTCAACGGCAACACCAGTCCGCACTTCCCCTACGCGGCGCAGACCTGGGCGTCCATGTGGCAGAGGTACAGCGGCGTGAAGGTCGACGGTGTCATCGCCGTCGACCCCACCGCGCTCGGCTACTTGCTCGCCGTGACCGGCCCGGCCACGCTGCCGGACAAGTCACAGATCAGCGGAGCCAACGCCGTCGCGCTCACCCAGAGCACCGCCTACGCCAAGTTCGGCGGCCTGAGCTCCGCTGCGCAGGCACAACGGCGGGCCTACCTGCTCGATATCGCCTCCGCCGTCAGCAAGAAGATCCTCGACGCACGCGGCGACCCTGCGGCCCTGATGCGAGCCGCAGGCAAAGCAGCCGGTGAGCGACGGATCCTGGTCTGGAGCGCCGCCCCGGCCGTGCAGGCAGACCTGGCGCAAACCTCCGTGTCCGGCAGCATCCCCGCCACGAAGGCGCCCTACGTCGGGCTGTCCATCGTCAACGACGGCGGCAACAAGCTCGACTACTACCTGGATCGGTCACTGACCTGGCAGCGCACCGGCTGCGAAGTCACCCGGCGGACAAGGGTGACGATCACCCTCACCAACAACGCACCAGCCGATGGCCTGTCTCCTTACGTGACCTCCCGCAATGACAGCCACTCCTACCCGGTCAAACCCGGAGACAACCGGCTGGAAGTGAGCTACTTCGCCACCCAGGGGGCACTCATGGAAGGGGTGACCGTCGGGGGCCACCCGGGCACGGCCTCCATTGGCGCCGAACGCGGGCATCCCGTGTACACCGTCGACCTCGAGCTGCCTCGCGGCACGTCGCGCACGATAGTCCTCCAGCTGAGCGAACCCGCCTCAGGGGACACACCAATCGTGCTGCGCCAGCCCCTCGTGCGCCCGCTGCAGGTCACCCTCAACGACACCGCCTGTGGCTGATCTACTGAGCTCGAACACCCTGGCCCGACACCCACCAGAAAAGCAAGTCCCCGCGTCGACTCATCATCAAGGGCGCGCGCGTAGAGCGTGCCTACTGTTGTGGAGCGACCGGTAGGTCTCGGTGATGGGACTGACGATGAGCCAGCGACAGGCAGTGACCAAGACGATCGCGGTGCGTGATGAGCGGGCCAGCCGGGTGGGGAAGGGGGCGATCCTGGACGAGTTGTGTGCCATGACGGGCTGGCATCGCCATCATGCCCGTAAGGCGCTGGGGCAGGGGCTGGTTCCGAGGGTCGTGCGGCCGCGCCGGCCGCGGGTTCCCCAGTAGGGGCAGGACGTCGTAGATGGGCTGCGGTTCTGTTGGGCGGTGCTGGGGGCGCCGATGGGTAAGGGGCTCGCGCCGGTGATGGGCGAGCTGGTGGCGAGGTTGCGGCGCTTCGGTGAGCTGGACGTCAGCGACGAGGGTGGCCGCCGCACTGACGGTGATGTCCGCGGCCACGATGGACCGGCGACTGGCTCCGGACAGGGCTGGGCTGACGTTGCGTGGCCGCACCACACCAAGCCTGGTTCGCTGCTGAAGGACGCCATCGCGATCCGGACCTGGGCGCAGTGGGATGACGTGGTGCCCAGTTTCGTGGAGATCGACCTGGTCGCTCATGAGGGCGGCAATGCGATCGGGGAGCACGCCTACACCCTGACCCGTTACCGATAACGCCACAGTGCTCGGTAACCCACGATGCTGTGTGAGCGGGGCCTGGCCTGCCAGAGGCGCGGGCACCTACATACCGTCTGGACGGGGCAGCCTGGCTGGTCATTGACGTCTGCTCCGCGACCTCTGAGAGAAGTCCCCCCGGGCGGGAACGAGTCCGTCGGCGCCGCGGTGATGATCAGCTGCGAGGAATCGGCGCTGTTGGGCTAAGGCCCGACTGGTTGTCTGCAACCACGCGACTGCGGATCTCAGGTCGTCCTGCAGCGGTAAGGCGGTTGGGGGCACACGTGCCAGTGCCCGCAATCGCGGGTTCTTGCACATTCCTCTCTCACTGGTGTCTTTGCAGGCCAGAGCCCGTGCCCCCTGGTGGGCACGCGGTGTTGGGGCGGGAGTGGGCACGGATCCGGTGACGTGGTCTTCGGATGGTGAGTCCTTCAGTGACCCTCCTCCGGAAGGACTTTCGTGATGTCGTCGATACAACATCTTGCTTTGACCTGGCCCGCCTTGACCGAGCGCCTCGAGAGATCTGGTCGTTGGCCGTCATGGGTTGCCGCCGAGCCAGCCCTGGCATCGCTGCGCGGGCTGCAGGAAGTGGCGGCGACCGTGGGGGACAGGGCCCAACCGAGGCGCGCGGACGAGCTGTTGGCAGCGCTGGTTCGCCTCGCTGCGGTGGACGGGGGTAACGACCAGGAAGCGGCCGCCGCCGTCTTCCTGCTGGTGGCCAACGGGGCCGGCCGCCTCGCAGGGCAGCTGAGGAGCCTCTCGAACGACATCGACCAGATGGTCGCCGGGCAGGTGTGGCTGCAGATCCGGGAGTTCCCGTGGCGCAGGCGCCGGCGGGCGATCGCCGCCAACATCCTGATGGATGCCCGTCGGGCGCTGCTGCGGGATCTGGGCGTGGACACCCGTAGCAGCAGCCGGGGGGTCGTCGTGATGCTGGTGGATACCACGCGGGATTCGGAGGCCATCTACGTCGGCTCGCGCTCCCTGGTCGACCAGGACCAGCACGAGGGGCCCGCGGACGAGCACACCCTGGTGGGCGTCCTGGAATGGGCCACCGGCAACGGTGTGGTCACCGCCGCCGACGCCGCGATTCTGCTGGAGCTGGCCAACTGTGATGTCGCCGGCGCCGTTCGCGGGCTGAGCTCTGCGGCAGGGATCAACGCCGTCGCGACCCACCTCGGGGTGAACGAGAAGACGGTGCGCCGTTGCCGTGATCGCGCGGTGAGGGCGCTGGCCGGCGCGCGGCAGGCATACCTGCGGGAGTGCGCGTAGGCCGCCGCCGGTGACTGTCCACGGGCGTGGGTACCGGTCGCTTAAGCAGACGAGAGCAGAAGCTCGTAGCAGGCACCAGAAAGGGGTTACCGCGGTGGACGCGAGGTTTGCAGGCAACTGCCCGGCCCGGCCGAAACCGTCGGCCGAACAGGTCGCCGCGATGCTCGGTTTGGTGGCAGCAGGCGGTTTCGAGGCCACCATCAAGGCCCAGGAAATACTGCTCGCACACCTTCTCCCGGCCCTGGCGGCTCGAGAAGAGCTCCTGGGGCGCGTGTCTGACGGCGCGCCCCCGGTGCGGGTGTCTACCGGCGCGCTGCCGGCGCAACTGGGTCCGCGCCGACCGGTGGGGCCGGCGTGAGCATCAGCGCCGCCCCGGTCACCGTCGCGCCGGTCGGTGTCGCGCAGGTCAGTGTCACAGAGCTGCAGGCAGCGCTGCGGGCCGCGTGGGCAGGGCAGTTC
>CABDYS010000001.1_pt1 | contig 9615 bp, 8 predicted proteins | sample 3421621 | NCBI WGS metagenome assembly CABDYS01 (sample SAMEA5534338, study PRJEB31848) | metagenome | biome: tundra; feature: field; material: soil | place: USA | collected 2013-05 | depth 0.45 m | reverse complement strand
CGTGGAGGCGGCGTCAGACTGGGACTTGTCCCAGCGGCTGCCTGTGAAGCGAGAACCCACCAAGGTGCCGCGTGAGTGGCACGGTAGGAATCCCGGTCATTCATGGCCGGGAGGATGTCAAGGTTCTTCGTCCTCCAGCCCCGCCGGATCCACTGGTGGGCCACCGCGGTGCAGCGCGTGGGGACCCTCTTGTTCAATATCAGCTGTGGCAACGCCCTGCGGGTGAACCTCGCCGCGCAAGCCGCCAGCACCTCTGGCGACCAGATGCCTACGGTTCCACCTGCTCTGGTCGCCAGCACGCTGGCCTGGTTCGAGGTCTGTCACGGCGGGGTCGCCTGGTGCCCCCGTTCCTGGGCATGGTGGATCACGTCGGCCAACCTGACCGGGTCGCCCGCCTTCGGCGTGTCCGCTGTCGCCGGGTACATCAACTCCTCGACCGGCCAGCTGAACACCGCCGACCGCTCGAGTGCCACCGCCTTCGTCGGGGCGGTCTGTCTTCTTGTCGGGCCCGAACGGACGGAGCCCGTGAGTACGGAGCCCGTGAGTACTGCGGAGCGCTGGGCCTTAGGCGTCGATGATCACGGGGATGATCAGCGGGCTGCGCCGGTAGGTGCGGTGGGCCCAGGTCGCCACGGCCTGGCTGACCAGCTCCTCGGTCTGCTCGATGTCGATGCCTTCCTTCGACGCCTTGGTCAGGACTCTTTGGATCACCGGCACCGCAGCGTCGAAGGTGGAGTCCTCCTGTTCGAAGCCGTGTGCCAGGAAATCGGGCTTCTCGACCATCTTGCCGGTGTCAGGGTTCACGATGGCAACGATCGTGACGACACCCTCCTCGGCCATGTTCCTGCGCACCTTCAAGGAGTGCTCGGTCGCGCCGCCAACGGTCATGGCGTCCACGTAGACCAGGCGGGCGGGGACCTTTCCGGTGATGGATGCGTGGCCCTTGACCAGGTCGATAACTGATCCGTCCTCGGCGATGATCACCTGGTCCGGATGGACTCCCGTACGGATCGCCAGGTCGGCGTTCGCACGCAGGTGGCGCCACTCCCCGTGGACGGGCAGGACGTTGGAGGGCCGAACGATGTTGTAGCAGTAGGCCAGTTCGCCGGCGCTGGCGTGTCCGGAGACGTGGACCTTGGCGTTGCCCTTGTGGATCACGTTCGCACCCCAGCGGGTCAGCTCGTTGATCACCCCGTAGATGGCGTTCTCGTTTCCGGGGATCAGTGAGCTGGCGAGCAGGACGGTATCGCCTTGGGTGATCCGGATGGGGTGATCGCGGTTGGCCATCCGCGAGAGCGCAGCCATCGGCTCACCCTGGGAACCCGTGCAGATGAGGGTGACCTTGTTGGCGGGCAGGTTGTCCAGGGCCTTGAGGTCGACAACGAGGCCCTTGGGAATGGTCAGATACCCCAGGTCACGGGCGATGCCCATGTTGCGGACCATGGAGCGGCCCACGAAGGCCACCTTGCGGTGGTGCTCGTGCGCGGCGTCCAGAACCTGCTGGATGCGGTGCACGTGACTGGCGAAGCTGGACACGATGACACGCCCGGGACAGGTGCGGAACACGGTCTCGATCGCGGGGGAGAGCTCGCGCTCGGATGTGGTGAACCCCGGGACCTCGGCGTTGGTGGAGTCGACCAGGAACAGGTCGACGCCCTCTTCGGCCAGTCGCGCGAACGAACCCAGGTCAGTGAGCCGTCCGTCCAGCGGGAACTGGTCCATCTTGAAGTCCCCGGTGTGCAGCACCAGCCCGGCCGCGGTGCGGATGGCCACGGCCAGCCCGTCGGGGATCGAGTGGTTGACCGCGATGAACTCGCAGTCGAACGGTCCGAACTTGTGTCGTTGTCCTTCGGCGACCTCGACGGTCTTGGGGGTGATGCGGTGTTCCTTAAGCTTGGCCTTGATGAAGGCCAGGGTCAGCTTCGAGCCGATCAACGGGATGTCCGGCCGCTCATTGAGCAGGTACGGGACGCCGCCGATGTGATCCTCGTGTCCGTGGGTGAGCACGATGGCGTCGATCTTGTCCAAGCGGTCCCGGATCCAGGTGAAGTCGGGCAGGATCACGTCGACCCCGGGCTGGTGCTCCTCGGGGAACAAGACCCCGCAATCAACGACCAGGAGCCGGCCGGCATGTTCGAAGACCGTCATGTTGCGACCGATCTCACCCACCCCGCCCAGGGGCACGACTCGCAGTCCATCTGCCGCCAAGGTGGGCAACGCGTCCTTGCGCTTGGGTGCGCGCCGACTCATCGGGTCACCGTCGATGCGGTGGCCGGGACGGCGCTGGTCTTGGGGTGGGTACTGCGAGTTCTCTGGTTCACGGTCAGCTTTCGTCGGTGTCGGGGTTGCTCTGGAGGGTGCTGGTCCAACGGATCCCAAGCTCTATGGTCGCGCACTTTCGCGGGACGCGGGCACGAACGGTGTCGCCGGGGGCCGCAAAGGGATGACCCGGTGGTCATCCGTTGGTCCAGACTCTGACAGAACTGGCCCAGACTCTGCCAGAACCAGGCTCGGGCTCCGGCCCCCGCTGCCATCTTGTCAGTGGTGCGCTGACCGTGCCAGGCCTTCGCGGGTTGGTCTTGGGAGTAGTTAAGAGGTTCGTCGAGGGCAGGTCTGGGATTCTGGCTGGTTGGCGTCGCCGGCTTCCGCTGGTGCTGGGTTGCTGTCCTGGGGATGGGGTCGCCCCTGGCGATGGCTTCGAGCGCGCAGGCGGCGGCCGCACCCAGTGCTTTCACGTCGCTGGCCCCCTACCGGTTGCTGGATACCCGGTACGGGGTGGGCGCGGCCAAGGTAGCGGTCGCCAAGGGTGGCACGGTGCACCTTCAGGTGGCCACCCGCGGGGGCGTGCCGGCCACGGGGGTCTCTGCAGTGGTGCTGAACGTGACGGTCACCGCGCCGACCAAGCCGGGGTATGTGACGGTGTACGGCGACGGCACCACCCGTCCGACCGCGTCCAACCTGAACTTCGTGGCGGGCCAGACCATACCCAACCTGGTGATCGCCCCGGTCGGGGCCAACGGCAAGGTCGCCCTGTACAACGGCACGGGCGGCACCATCCACCTGATAGCCGACGTCTCTGGGTACTACCGTTCCCGTGCCCGGACTGCGGCCGGCGCGTTCGGGGCGCTGGCCCCTACCGGTTGCTGGATACCCGCTACGGGCTGGGCGCGCCCAAGGTCGCGGTTGCCGCTGGTGGCATGGTGGCCTTGCAGGTCACCACCCGCGGGGGCGTGCCGGCCACGGGGGTCTCTGCAGTGGTGCTGAACGTCACCGCCACGGCACCGACGAGAGCCGGCTCCGTGACGGTGTTTGGGACGGGGAGCATCCGCCCGGCAGCCAACGACGTGAACTTCGTCGCCGGCCAGAGCGTGCCGAACCTGGTCACCGCTGCGGTCGGGACGGGCGGCAAGGTGTCCCTCTACAACGGGTCGGCCGGCACCGTCCACCTGATAGCCGACGTCTCGGGGTACTACGTTTCCGGGAATCCCAGTGTGGTCGGAGTGTTCGGGTCGCTGCCCCAGCCCCGGTTGCTGGATACCCGCACCGGGGTGGGCGCGGCCAAGCGCTCAGTTGCCGGGTACGCCACGGTGGGGTTGCAGGTCACCGGCCGCGGGGGTGTCCCGGCCACGGGTGTCTCCGCGGTGGTGCTGAACGTGATGGCTGCCTCACCCACCCGGGCCGGCTACGTGACCGTGTACGGCGCCGGGGCCCCCGCCCGACCGCGTCCAACCTGAACTTCGTGCCGGCCCAGACGACCTCGAACATGGTTGTTGTCCCGGTGGGCACCGGTGGCAAGATCGCCCTCTACAACGGCTCGGCCGACACCGTCCAGCTCGTCGCCGACGTCTGGGGCTGGTACTCCAGCACCAACGCCGTGCCGGTACCGGTCAGCGGTGGGGGGCGATCCCGTCGGTTACCTCGATCGCCTTGTCGTGGACCAACCCGGCATCGGAGGCCTTCACCGCGGTGATGATCCGGCGTACCCAGGGCGCGACGGCGCCGGCGTCGGCCACTGACGGAGTGGGCGTGACCGATGCCGCCTACCCGGCCACCTCGTTCAACGACACCGGACTGACCCAAGGGCTCCAGTACTCCTGTGCCCTGTTTGCCCACAATGCCACGGCGGCTTACGCGGCGGCTGCGACGGTCACGGCGACCACGACGGCAGCCGGGACCGGGGCCGTGTCCGGCCTGGTGACCGATGCCTCAGGTGCCCATGACGGGCTGGCGGGTGTCAACGTGCAGGTGCACTCGCCGTCGCTGCCTTTGCAGTCCTACGCCACGGTGACCGCCGCCGACGGCGGCTACACGGTGCCCGGGCTTCAACTTGAAAGCGACTATCAGGTGTGCTTGTCAGCCAACCTCGCCTTCGGCGGGCCCTCGGATGCGACCGGGTATGTCGACCAGTGCTGGCAGAACCAGCCGACCTCGGGCACGCCGACACCGGTGGCCATGACGTCGGTCGCGACCAGGACCGGGATCAATGCCGCCCTGGCCCACGGCGGGGCGATCTCGGGGACGGTGAGCGACGCAGGAGGTACTCATCTCGGCCTGGCCCACGTCAACGTTCAGGTGTCCTCCCCGTCCACCGGGACCCACGCGCTCGTCTCGACCGCCGCCGACGGCAGCTACTTGGTGCCAGGTTTCCCGGCAGGCACCGCATACGTGGTGTGCTTCCAGGCCTCTGGTGCCACCGGAGGGTCCTCTGACGCGGCCGGGTATGTGGACCAGTGCTGGAACAACCAGCCGGCGGCGGGCACCGCCACAGCGGTGAGCGTGACCGCAGGCCACACCACCCCTGGGATCAACGCCGCCCTTGCCGGGGCCGGGGCGGTCACCAACGTGACAGCGACCCCGGACACCACCTCCGTCGACCTGTCGTGGACCAACCCGACTGGAGGGTCGCTGACCGGGGTGGTGATCCGGCGTGCCCCGGGTGACATCGCGCCGGCCACAGCGACCGACGGGAGTCCGGTCGCCGTCCCTGAGGTGGCCAAACCTTGGGACCACCTACACAGACATCGGCCTGACCTCTGGTGCGCGATACTCCTACGCGCTGTTCGCCCATTACGGAGCGTCGGCCTATGCCGCCGCGGCGACGGTAAGCACCACCACATTGATCAAGGCGACGATGATCTCGACCGGCTCCACCCATTCCTGCGCGGTCACCACTGCCGGTGGCATCAAGTGCTGGGGCTACAACGGGGCCGGTCGGCTGGGCAGCTCCAACATCCCGGTTGACGTTGTCGGGCTCGGTTCGGGCTCGGGCGTGATTGCGGTCTCCGCCGGCGGGGCGCACTCCTGCGCGGTGGTCCGCGGTGGCGTCATCGGTGGAGCGGTTTGGTGCTGGGGCTTCAATGGTTCCGGCGAGCTGGGGAACGCGGACCCATTCTTGGCAAGCTCGAACGTCCCGGTTCAGGTCTCCGGGCTCGGTTCGGACTCGGGGGTGGTCGCGGTCTCCGCCGGCGACTCTCACGTCTGTGCCATGACCTCTGTTGGCGTGGTCTGGTGCTGGGGCTACAACGCGCCCGGCCAGCTGGGCGACGCAAGCACGACCGACTCCAACGTCCCGGTCCAGGTCTCGGGGCTCGGTTCGGGGGCGGTCGCCATCTCTGCCGGCTCTTCGTACTCGTGCGCGGTGATCACCGGTGGCACCGTCAAGTGCTGGGGCGACAACGGGTCCGGCCAGCTGGGCAACGGAAGCACCGGCGCCGGGTCCTCGTCCCCGGTCGGGGTCACCGGGCTCGGTGCCGGGGCGGCGACAGCAGTGGCCGCCGGCTCCTCGGGTCACTCCTGTGCGGTGAGCACTGGTGGCGCCATCAGCTGCTGGGGACACAACGCAAACGGCCAGCTGGGCAACGGGACCCTGACCGACTCTTGGACCCCGGTTGATGTCACCGGGCTCGGTGCGCTCGCCTCAGCCGTCTCCGCCGGCGACGCTCAGTCCTGCGCGTTGACCGCGGGCGGCGCGGTCAGGTGCTGGGGCGCCAACGAGTCCGGCCAGCTGGGCGACGGAACCACCAACCAGAGCGCCACCCCGGTTGACGTCTTTGGGCTGAAATAGGCCCGACGCCATCAGCTCAGGCGGTTGCGGTGCGCCGGATCCGCAGGCTCGGCAGCTCGGCCAGGGACTGGGCGACCACGCAGTAGCGCTCCGTCATCGCAGCGAGGCGCGCGAGGGCTTCGTCGCCGGCATCGGTGTCCAGCTCCACGTCTACTTGGATGTGGTGGGCGCCCACGGGCGCCTCGCGGGAGACGCCGAGGGTGCCGCGGGCGTCGAACTGGCCCTGCGCCTGGAACGTGGCGCTGCGGATGTCGATACCGAGCGCGGTCGCCACACTTCGCAAGGTGACCCCCGTGCAGGCCAGCAAGGCCTCCAGGAGCATGTCGCCGGAGCAGGCATCGCCGCCATCCCCGCCGGTGGCCGGGTGCAGCCCGGCGCGGACGGGGCCTGCCCAGGTCGCCGCGGTGCAGGTGATGCCGGGGTCGTCGAACCCAAACCCGGCGCTGGCGTGCAGGGGCGTGAGCGCACTGGTTGGCTCATCGCGGTATCGCTGTTTGAGGGGAGCCTGCGTCTCGCGCAAGGTGGTGCGATCCATGCCGACCTCTCACAGAGTCCTGACCCGCAACCGGGTCGAAGTAACGTTAGCCGAAGGACAGTGCGGGGGAGGGGACCCCGAACATCTGGTCGAGGTCCTCGGCGGGCAGCGGGTGGCCGAAGAGGAACCCCTGAGCCGTATCGCATCCCTGCTCGCGCAGTAGGGCTACCTGAGTCGGCCTCTCGACCCCTTCGGCGACCAGGGTCAGTCCCAGGGCGTGGCCCAACGTGATGATCGCACTGACGATGGCCGCCGAGGATGCATCCTGGTCCATTCGCGAGACGAAGGACTGGTCGATCTTCAAGATGTCGACATCGGTCTGCTGGAGCTGGGAGAGCGAGGAGTGCCCCGTCCCGAAGTCGTCGATGGACAGCTTCACGCCGAGCTCCCGAAGACGACGCAGGTTCTGCTTCGATACGCCGGTGCCGCTGAGCAGCGTGGTCTCGGTGATCTCCAGGGTGAGCTGACCCGGGGAGATGGTGCTCTGTTGCAGGGACTGGTTCAGCGCGCGGACCACATCGTCGTGCTGGAGCGTGCGCGCGGACAGGTTGACGGCGATCGTGCCACCGGCTTCGCACCACTGCGCGCCCCTTCGACAGGCCTCCTGCAGCACCCAGCAGTCCACCGTGGAGATGACGTGGCTCTCCTCGGCGATCGGGATGAACTTGTCGGGGGAGAGCAGTCCGAATCCGGGACGCTTCCAGCGGACCAGGGCTTCGACGCCGATCACCTTTTCGGAGGGCAGCGACACGATCGGTTGGTACAGGAGGCGAAGCTCGTGGCCGGTGACGGCCCGAGCCAGGGCGTTGCGCACCGAGAACCTGATGTCCACTGCCAGCTGCATCGAGCTGTCGAAGACGGTGGCACGGGCTTTGCCGCTGGTCTTCGCCTCGTACATGGCCAGGTCTGCCTGCCCCAGCAGGTCCTCGGCGGTGGTGACGGCGTCGGCTGTCGTGACGAGGCCGATGCTGGCGCTGACCACGGCCTCGTGATCCCCGATCGGGAAGGGCGCAGCGAGCTGGCTGCCGATCCGGGCGGCTATGGACGGGGCGATCGTGCTGTCGGACACGTTCGGGCACACCACGACAAACTCGTCACTTCCCAGACGGGCGACCACGTCGTTCGGGCGCATGCACGCACGGATGCGTTGGCTGGCCAGTACGAGGAGCTCGTCGCCGACGGCGTGTCCGAGACTGTCGTTGACCTGTTTGAAACCGTCAAGGTCGACGAACAGAACAGCCAGGCCCTGACCGGCGCGGGCGCACGCCGCAAGCGACTGGTCGAGGTGGCGGATCAGGGCTGCCCGGTTGGGCAGCCCGGTCAACGTATCTTGGAGGGCCTGTCGGCTCAGCGCCTCATGCAGAACGCCCATCTCGCGTGAGGACACCTCGATCGTCTGCTGGAGCGAGAAGTGCTCCTCGTCCCCCTCGGTGTACGTGGTACTGAGAAGGTCCAGGAACTCGCGCCAGGCGGCGTCCGACGGGCTCGACGCGGGATCGAGGTTGAGCCGCCTCAGGTGCCGGATCAGGGTGCGATGCAGGCCGGTCGTATCGCTCATGTGGCCCGCTGGTTGTCCAGGCCGGCGTGGGGCAGGGAGGCGCCGAGAAGACAGTGCGACCCTGTTCTGGTCATGACGGCCTCCGGTCAATGAACGTGACAACCCGATGGCAGTCCCATGAGGTTCCATCGAAGCACCATCAGCGCAGGTCCGCTCCTGGGCGTACCTGTGATTCAACTGTAGGGCGCGGACGCGTGGAATGTCCGACCTTCGCCGGATCTGCCCGATCTTCAGCATGCTGGACATCGACCCGCGGACGGGCACGGCTGTCGTCGATCCGGGGGTCGCGCTGAGCGACCTGACCAGCGCCACAGCATCAGCCAGGGATCAGAACGCGCAAAGAAGGGCCGGCCCCACATGTGTGGGGGCCGGCCCTTCCGACAGCTGTCCTCGGACCCTGCCGCCCGAGGACACCTGGACGCTGGGACTACTTGGTCAGCAGCGAGAGAACCGGGTCGTTCGCGTACGCCGCTGCAGCGTTGGCCTTGGTGACGATGACCGGGGGAAGCAGGAACGCTGGCACAACCTTGACGCCGTTGTTGTACGACTTGGTGTCGTTGACCGGAGCCTTCTTGCCTGCCTGGAGGTCATTGACCATCAAGATGGCCTGTGCCACGAGCAGACGGGTGTCCTTGTTGATCGTTGAGTACTGCTCGCCGGCCATGATGGACTTGACCGACTCGGGCTCGGAGTCCTGACCGCCGGCGACCGGGATCGGCTTGCCTGCGGCCTTCACCGACGTGAGGATCGCGCGTGCCAGGGTGTCGTTCGGGGACAGCACGCCGTCGATCGACTTTGAGCCGTAGGTGCTGGTCAGGAGCGCGTCCATGCGACTCTGGGCGTTCTCCACCTTCCAGGCGGCGGTCGCGGTCTGCTTGATGTCGGTCTGGCCCGACCCCACCACCAGCGTGCCGTCAGCGATCTTCGGCTTCAGCACGCTCATCGCGCCGTCGAAGAACACCTTGGAGTTGGCGTCATCGGATGAACCTGAGAAGAGCTCGATGTTGTACGGGCCGGTGGCCTTCTTGGCCTTCAGCCCATCCAGCAGTGCCTGGCCCTGAAGCTTGCCGACCTTGAAGTTGTCGTAGGCGACGTAGTTGTCGACGTCCGCGGTGTTCAGGATGAGACGGTCGTAGGCGATCACGATTGCGCCCGCGTCGTGGGCGGCCTTCACCTGGGTGCTGAGCTGGCCGCCGTCAGCGGCACCGATGATGATGACCTTGGCGCCGTTGGTGACCATGGCCGAGATCTGGTCCTGCTGGTCCTTGACGGTGGTCGAGGCACCTGCGTACTGCACGTCCCCCTTGAAACCGGCCGCTTTGATCCCGGAAGGCGTGCATAAGTCCGAGCGCCATATGGTCGCTCGCGGCGAACACGGCAGAGAAATCCCGAGTTCGCAGGAGCTCGCGGCCCGCGAAGTAGCCGAACTCCGCGCTCCAGTCACCCAGGATCGGGGGG
>CABDYS010000508.1_pt1 | contig 9858 bp, 9 predicted proteins | sample 3421621 | NCBI WGS metagenome assembly CABDYS01 (sample SAMEA5534338, study PRJEB31848) | metagenome | biome: tundra; feature: field; material: soil | place: USA | collected 2013-05 | depth 0.45 m | reverse complement strand
GTGGGAACACATGCGGCGTCTTGGCATATGGCCCCAGAATCTCCTGCGGTCCCCACTGGGCGACGGGAATCACCGGGCACCGGGTCGTCAGTGCCACCCGGGCGGCCCCGGTTCGGGCAGTCATCGGCCACATGTGGGGATCCCGGGTCAGCGTGCCCTCGGGGAATATCGGCACGCACTTTCCGTCGTGGACGGCGGCGACAGCAGCCGAAAACGCCTTCGCGGCCTCGGCGGTGCCGCGGTAGACCGGGATCTGCTGCGCCGCGGTGAGCAGCCTGCCGAGGATCGGGATCCGGAAGACCTCCGCCTTGGCCAGGAAGAACGGCGGATGCCCGTTGTCATACAGGAAGTGGGAGAAGGCGAAAGGGTCGACATAGGAGATGTGGTTCGGACACACCACGAACCCACCGGCGGACGGAAAGTGCTCGGCGCCCCTCCAGTCTCGCCGGGTCAGCACCATCAACAGCGCGCGCAGGAACGTGGCAATGCCACGGTATGACCTCGGCAGCTGCCGCTCTGGTCGAATTCGCCGCACCGGGCTCCACCTTGTCTGCTCTATGCGCTCTTGATAGCCATGAACCACCTCTGGTGGCCTGGTTCTGCGGGCGCTCTGGTCCGCCGCCATCTTCGTCGTTCGAGTGGGTCGGTGTCGAGACGACTCCACCTCTACTGAGACGATCAACCAGATGTGTTCCCCCGATATCGACCGCTGGCGAGTGATCGTCCCGGTCAAGGGCCAGTTGAGCGCCAAGAGCCGTCTGCATCCGCCCGCCGGAGTGGCGCGGGCTGATCTGGCCCATGCGTTCGCCTTGGACACGATCACCGCAGCAGTCGCCGGCATACTGCCGGCTCATCTGGTCGTCGTGACTTCGGACGAGCATACTGCGACCTTCGTGCGTGACCAGGGGGGCATCGTCGTAGCCGATCAAGGTGATGGTCTGAACCCCGCCATTCGTCTGGGGATCGGATACGTGCAGCGGGTACTGGGTCCCGGACCGACAGCGGTACTCCTCGGCGACATCCCCACCCTGCGGCCCCAAGACCTGGTCGATGCTCTCTGCGTGTGCGGGGCGCACCTACGCGCGCTGGTCCCAGACGCGTCCGGCGCTGGCACGGTGCTGCTCAGCGCACTGTCCCCACGGGACCTCCATCCGCGATTCGGCCCGGACTCCGCACGCGAGCACTCGCGCGACTGCGAACGACTGGATCTTGACCTGCCCGCCCTGCGCACCGACGTGGACGACGACCGGAGCCTGCGTAGTGCCATCAAGATCGGAGTCGGAGGGCACACCGCATTAGTGCTGGCTCCGGCCCGGGACTAGCGTGGCCCCATGCAAGCAAGCGTGCACCGCTACGACGACGAGTTCGGCTCAGGCAGCGTGCTGCTGGACGATGGCCGCGAGATTCCCTTTGACGTTACGGTGATGGATGCCAGCGGCCTGCGCCTCCTGCGCCCCGGCCAGCGGGTAAGCATCGAGATGTCCGCCACTGCGTTGACCCGGCTTTGGATAGTCGGCATCGGCGAAGGTGAGCCCATCCGCTAATCGGAAGCGGCGCCACAGCGACCTGGGAAAGGCCGGCGCAACACAAAGAAGGGCCGGCGCCAACAGGCGCCGACCCCTCCCTGATGTGTCGCGGGTCAGGCTCTCTTCGCCGCGGTCTTCTTCACCGCGGCCTTGGCCGGGGCACTCTTCTTCACCGCAGCGGTCTTCTTCACCGCAGTCTTCTTCACCGTGGCCTTGGCCGGAGCGGTCTTCTTCACCGCAGCGGTCTTCTTCACCGCAGCGGTCTTCTTCACCGCAGCGGTCTTCTTCACCGCAGCGGTCTTCTTGGCCGTAGCCTTCTTGGCCGGAGCAGCCTTCTTCACCGCTGGCTTACCGACGGAGGCACTGGTGCTGGCAGAAGCCCGGGCACCTGCAGCAGAGGTCTTGGGAAGCTGCCTCGGGTCGGCGACAACAGCACGGAACTTTGTGCCGGCCTTGAACTTCGGAACGGCGGTCTTCTTGATCTTGACGCTCGCACCGGTACGCGGATTACGGCCTATCCGCGCAGCCCGAGCCGCACGCTCGAAGGTGCCGAAGCCGGTGATACCGACCTTCTTGCCCTTGGCGACCTCGCGGATGATGACGTCGAGTAACCCCTCGACGGCTGAGGCCGCAGCCTTCTTGCCGCCAAGACGACTCTCGAGAGCATCGATCAGTTCTCCCTTGTTCACGTCTTCCCCTCCTGAGGAAAAAGTTCACCGAGCCCTTGCCCGACGAATTTGGGCTGCCGGGCCACCGCCCGACTTGTTGACGACGTTAAGGCCACAACCCATCCGGAGTCCACCACCGGGCCATGTTGGAATCGTTGTGTCGCAACGTCTTTGGTACCCCCCATTCATGCCTGGGCGGTATGGGGGCTGGGTCCTCTCGAAGGTCGCCTACCGCCCCCGCACATTCCCCGGTGACAATGAAACGCGATGAATTTACGTGATCTACAACACTATTCGCCGCGCGCGGTTGTGTCAGAACCGAGCGCGCGCGATGCGCGGCGGCCCCTGCGGCGTCTGCTCAGATGAGGCCGAAGGGGTGTCCGCAGACCCGGACACGCCGTCTGAGAAATTTCTTGATGTCGCCGGGCCAACGGCTCGGCGCGGCGTGTCAGACGTCTATCGTCGTCGGCTTGTAGCTCGGTCGCTTCGCCTCGAAGGCCGTCACCTCTGCCTCGTGACGCAGCGTGAGACCGATGTCGTCCAGTCCCTCCAACAGGCGCCAGGCGGTGTAGTCATCCAGTTCAAAGGGCACCGAGATGCCCTTCGCCGTGATGGTCTTGGACCGAAGGTCAACGGTGACCTCGGCACCCGGCTCGTCCTCCAGCACGCTCCAGATCAGCTCGACATCACTCTGGCTGGCCTGAGCCGTGAGCAGCCCCTGTTTGCCGCTGTTGCCCCGAAAGATGTCGGCAAAACGTGAAGAGATGACGACCCGGAACCCGTAGTTCATCAAGGCCCATACGGCGTGCTCGCGAGAGGATCCCGTCCCGAAGTCGGGACCGGCGACCAGGACGGACCCGACGGCATACAGGGGGTTGTTCAGGACGAAGGCTTCATCCTTGCGCCACTCTGCAAAGAGTCCGTCCTCAAAGCCAGTACGCGCCACGCTCTTGAGGTACTCGGCCGGGATGATCTGGTCCGTGTCGACGTTGCCGCGGCGCAGTGGCACACCGACACCGGTGTGGGTCGTGAACTTGTCCATAGCGATGGTCCTCGGTTCTGGTTCGGTGGCTCGGAATGGCCTCAGATATCGGTGGCCTGGTCTGGCTTCAGAGGTCCGCAGGGCTGGAAAGGGTGCCCCGCACGGCGGTGGCCGCTGCCACCACGGGGCTGACCAGGTGGGTGCGACCGCCCTTGCCCTGGCGACCCTCGAAGTTGCGGTTGGACGTCGACGCGCTGCGCTCCCCCGGCGCCAGCTGGTCAGGATTCATCCCCAGACACATCGAGCAGCCAGCCAGACGCCATTCAGCACCGGCCTCGCTGAAGACCGAGTCCAGGCCCTCGCTCTCAGCCTGCAGCCGCACCTTCGTCGATCCGGGAACGACAAGCATCCGAACGCCCGCAGCAACCTGATGACCCTGCAGGACCGCAGCCGCGGCCCGCAGGTCCTCGATCCGGCCGTTGGTGCATGAGCCCACGAAGACCGTGTCGACCCGGATCTGCTTGAGCGGGGTGCCAGCGGTCAGCCCCATGTACTCCAGGGCTCGCCTGGCGTTGGCCTGGTCGGACTCGTCCTTGAACGACGCTGGATCGGGGACGCTGGCAGACAGCGGCAGACCCTGGCCCGGGTTGGTCCCCCAAGTGACGAACGGCGCCAGCTCTGCGGCATCGAAATGGATCTCAGCGTCGAAGACTGCGTCGTCATCGCTTCTCAGGCTCGACCACGCTGCGACGGCATCGTCCCAGTCAGCGCCGGTCGGAGCGTGCGGGCGGCCCCGAAGGTAGTCAAAGGTGGTCTGGTCCGGAGCGATCATGCCCGCGCGGGCGCCCGCCTCGATCGACATGTTGCACACCGTCATCCGGGCTTCCATCGAAAGCGCCTGGATCGCTGTGCCACGGAACTCGATCACATACCCCTGACCGCCTGCGGTGCCGACCTTCGCGATCACCGCCAGGACGACATCCTTGGCGCTCACTCCCTCGGGCAGCTCGCCATCGACGGTCACCGCCAGAGTCTGGAAAGGCGTCAGCGACAACGCCTGCGTGGCAAGCACATGCTCGACCTCGCTGGTCCCGATACCGAAGGCCAGTGCCCCGAAAGCACCGTGTGTGGACGTGTGGCTGTCACCACAGACGATGGTCATCCCAGGCTGGGTCAGGCCCAGCTGGGGGCTGACGACGTGGACGATGCCCTGGTCGACGTCGCCCATCGGGAACAGCTTGACGCCGAACTCGGCGCAGTTGCGTCGCAGGGTCTCGACCTGGGTCCGGCTCACGGGATCGGTGATGGGACCCGGAGTCGTGGGGACGTTATGATCCTCGGTGGCCAGGGTCAGGTCGGGGCGACGCACGGAACGGCCGGCCAGTCGCAGTCCGTCGAAGGCCTGAGGGCTGGTCACCTCGTGCAGCAGGTGCAGGTCGATGTAGAGAAGGTCGGGTTCACCCTTGGCCCGACTCACCACGTGTGCGTCCCATACCTTCTCGGCCAACGTGCCTGCCATGACTACCTCCTTGGCGATGCCGGACGCTCAGATCGCGGCTACCCTGCGCTGGTTCTGGATGACTCAATCATCTGATTAGGTGAGATAACACGCTCTGATGACTCAGCCTTGGTGACCTGCTTCTCGTGTGACCTAGTCCGAGGCTTGCGCAGAATCTCGACAGATGAACTTGCGTCTCAGGCTCTGAGACGGCAATATCAACTTATGGACAACTCTAGCGGAGTCGGCGTTCTTGACAAGGCTGCCATCGTTCTGGGGGCGCTCGAGGCCGGACCATCGACCCTGGCGCAGCTTGTCGGCGCCACCGGACTGGCCCGTCCGACCGCGCATCGTCTCGCCGTTGCCCTGGAGCACCACCGCCTCGTCTCGCGCGACATGCAAGGTCGTTTCGTCCTGGGCCCCCGTCTCGGCGAGCTCGCCGCGGCCGCAGGCGAGGACCGCCTGCTGGCGGCTGCCGGTCCCGTCCTGGGCGCGTTGCGCGATCACACCCTCGAGAGCGCGCAGCTCTTCCGCCGCCAGGGCGACCAGCGCATCTGTGTGGCAGCGGCCGAACGTCCGATGGGTCTGCGCGACTCGATCCCGGTCGGTGCCAGTCTGTCCATGCTCGCCGGTTCCGGAGCTCAGGTCCTGCTCGCGTGGGAAGAGCCGGACCGGCTGCACCGCGGGCTGCACGGCGCGAGGTTCACCGCCACCACCTTGTCCGGCGTCCGACGTCGCGGCTGGGCCCAGAGCGTGAGCGAGCGCGAGGTTGGTGTGGCCTCAGTGTCCGCGCCGGTTCGCGGTCCGTCAGGTCGCGTCGTGGCCGCAGTCTCCATCTCGGGCTCGATCGAGCGGGTCTCCCGTCAGCCCGGCCGCCTGCACGCGGCAACCGTGGTCGCCGGCGCCAACAAGCTCACGGAGATCCTGCGTCGGGTCCAGAATCACCAAGCCTCCTAGGCCACCCAGAAGACAAGAATCCCCGTCCTGCCGGCAGGACGGGGATTGCTCGAACAAGTAGCCCCGACGGGATTCGAACCCGTGCTACCGCCTTGAGAGGGCGGCGTGCTAGGCCGCTACACAACGGGGCCCTAGCTATGCTCCCGAGTCGCTGAGTTGCTCCTGGGCAGCGGAGGAAACCATACCGGTAAGGGCAGCTTTCTCCGAATCGCGCCCTGTCACAACGACTGGAGCGATCACGCTGGGGTACAAGGACTCGAACCTAGACTAACTGAACCAGAATCAGTCGTGCTGCCAATTACACCATACCCCATGGGGGTATCACTGCCTGCTCGCCTTCCAGGCGCTCGGACGGTGACCCGAGGATGAACCTTACCGGCCCGGTTGCTCGGTGCCCAAATCGGTCCTATCCACCTACCAATGTATGGCGTATCAGCCTCCGGCCGAGGCCAAATGAGGGTCAGGGTGACTGCGCGGCCGCCGCGACGCAGTGTCTTGGACGTCGGTGTCTTGGGCGTCATTGTCTTGGGCGTCGGTGGGCTACCAGGAGGGCTTCCACCTGGCTCAGCGAGCGGACCACCGGTATGGCGCGGTCGCGAGCCCGCGCGGCGCCCTGGCAGTCGCAGGGGTCGCGCTGAAGCCAGACGGCAGACAGTCCGGCCTGCTCGGCTGCGATCGCGTCGATCTCGACGTGGTCACCGACGTAGACGGTCTGCGCTGGGGCCGACCCCAGGAGCGTGCAGGCATGGTGGAAGGCCCGGGCGTCCGGCTTGCCGAAACCCAGGCTGTCCGTGGTGGCCACGACGGCGAAGACTCCCGCCAGGCCGGTGATCTCAAGCTTGTGCCGCGTGTAGCGCGCGGAGGAGTTGGTGAGCACACCCATCGGGATCCCGGCCGCGGCGGCAGCCTCGATCAGAGGCCAGACATCGTCGAAGACGCGCACATTCGCCGAAAAGGCCGGTGCGTAGGCGTTTTCAAACCGCCCGTTGACCTCGTCGACCAACTCCAGGCAGAAGAACTCCACGAGATCGGCGACGCGCGCCTGTCTCATCTGGGCGAAGTCCATCTCGCCGGCGCTGAACCGGCCGAAGAAGCCCCTCGGGTCATCGTGAAAACGCACCGCGGCAGCGTGGTGCACCTGCGCGCCGACGTGGGGCCACAGCTGGCCCACGGCAGCCTGGCCGGCGGCCAGCATCGCGCTCCTGGTGTCGATGAGGGTGTCGTCGACGTCGAGCAGCAGCGCTGTGATCACCGGCCTTCCTGACGTCTCAGAGCGAGGCGCGAAGCGACCGCAGGCGGGTCAGTGAGGACCCGCGCCCGAGGATCTCCATGGACTCGAACAGGGGCGGGGAGATACGTCGACCGGTCACCCCGACCCGCAACGGAGTGAAGGCAAGCTTCGCCTTGATGCCGAGACCGTCCACCAGCGCAGCGCGCAGGGCTGCCTCGATATCGCCCGCAACCCACTCCGGCAACGCCTCGAGCACCGGAACGGCCACATCGAGCACTGCTCCCGGGTCGCCCTTGAGCTGAGCCCTGGCATCGTCGGCGACCACGAGGTCACTGTCGCTGACGAGCAGGAAGGTGAGCATGCCCTCGGCCTCCGACAGCAGCTGCATACGCTCCTGGACCAGTGGGGTCGCAGCCCTGATCAGCGCGACCTGCGCCGGCTCCGGCTCCGGGCCCAGCACCCCGCTCAGGCTCAGGTGGTCGACGATACGGGCGGCTAGCTCGTCGGAGTCCAGCGACCGGATGTAGTGACCGTTGAGCCAACCGAGCTTGTCGAGGTCGAAGATCGGGCCGACCGGGTTGACCTTGGCCCAGTCGAAATCGGCGACGAACTCCTCGAAGGTCATCACCTCACGCCCGTCCTCCTTCGGCGGATAAGCGAGCAGGGCAAGGAAGTTCACCAGCGCCTCGGGCAGGTAGCCCTGCTCACGGAACCAGGTCAGCCGGGCTGCGGGATTCTTGCGTTTGCTGATCTTGGACTTGTCGATGTTGCGCAGCAGCGGCATGTGCGCGAACGCCGGCTGTTCAAGACCGAGCCACTGGTAGAGCAGAACGTGCTTGGGCGTGGAGCTGATCCACTCCTCACCGCGCACGACGTGAGTGATCCCCATCTCGTGGTCGTCGACGACCACCGCGAGGTGGTATGTCGGGAACCCGTCTGCCTTGACGATGACCTGGTCGTCGGGGTACGGCGCGTTGAGCTCACCACGGATCAGGTCCGTGAACCGCGTGTCCAGATCAGCCGGGATGAGCATCCGGACGACCGGAATCTCCGAGAAGCCAGGCAGTGCGGCTCGCTGCTGGCGGGTCTTGCCATAACAGAGCCGGTCGTAGCCGGTGGGCTGCTTGGACTTCTGCTGAGCCTCACGCATCTGCGCCAGCCGCTCGGTGGAGCACCAGCAGTGGTAGGCGTGCCCGCGCTCCAGCAACCGGTCGACATACGGGGTGTAGTGGTCCAGCCTCTCGGACTGACGGTAGGGAGCGAAGGGTCCACCGATGTCCGGACCCTCATCCCAGTTCAGGCCCAGCCAGTGCAGCATGTCGAAGATCTGCTGCTCGCTGTCCGGGCGGAACCGGGCCTGGTCCGTGTCCTCGATCCGCAGGATGAACTGCCCCCCTTGCTGCCGGACGAAGGCCAGGTCGAAGAGGGAGACGTATGCCGTGCCGACGTGAGGGTCGCCGGTGGGCGAGGGCGCGACGCGGAGGCGAACAGGACGGGGGGAGGTTGATGCGCTCATGATGACCCCGATTCTAGGGCCGGGCGCCTTGACCGGAAGCGGCGGTCAGTCGCGACGGATGAACGGGTTCGAGAGGACACCGATGCCCTCGATCTCGACCTCGACGCGCTGGCCGTGGGCGACGGGCCCCACGCCGGCCGGAGTCCCGGTGAGAATGACATCGCCGGGGAGCAGGGTGAATGCCTGCGAAACGTGGGCGACCAGGACAGCCACGGTGTGGATCATGTCGGCTGTCCTGCCGTCCTGGACCACCTCACCGTCGCGGCGGGTGACGATAGAGAGGTCACCGGTATCCAGGTCGGTCTCGATCCACGGCCCGAGAGGGCAGAACGTGTCGAACCCCTTGGCCCGGGCCCACTGCCCGTCGGTCTTCTGAAGATCACGGGCCGTGACGTCGTTGGCGCAGGTGTACCCGAAGATGACGTCGCTGACCCGCTCGATCGGGACGTCCTTGCACATCCGACTGATGACCACAGCGAGCTCACCCTCGTAGTGGACCTCGTGGCTCTGCCGTGGCATCACCACGGGGTCCCCAGGCCCGACCACGGCGGTGTTGGGAATGAGAAAGATCAGCGGCTCTTCGGGAGCCTCACCGCCCATCTCGGCCGCGTGCTCGGCGTAGTTCTTGCCGATGCCGATCACCTTGCTGCGGGGGATTACCGGCGCCAGCAGCCGGGCGTCGCTCAGCAGCACACGGTTGCCCGTGAAGACGATCGGTTGATAGAGAGGGTCGCCCGCGACCTCGGCGATCCACTCCGCGCCGGGGTCTCCCTGCACGACGCCGTAGGTCGGGTCCTCACCAAGGGTGTATCTCGCGATGCGCACCAACCGAGCCTAACCGGCCGGCTGCATCCGGCCACGCGTAGGCTGGACAACCCATGGCGCATCCATTGACGCAGGACCAGTGGCGCCCCCTCGAGGCCGCGCATCACGCTCGGATCGACAACGTCACTGCCGGCCACCTGAGCCGGCGTCAGGGCGCGCGCGCCCACCCGGTTGAGGACTTCCTGTTCACCTACTACATGTACAGCCCGGCCCAGCTTCGCCGCTGGCACCCAGGCGTCGGGGTCGTGCTCGAAGGTGCCAGCGAGCGCGAGACATGGAAGTTCTACCGGTATGCCGACGGCGCCGCCACCCTTGATCTCGATGCCTTCGTGTCGACCCTTTCGGCAACGGTCCGGTTCGTCAGGGAGCTGTTGTCCGAGACAGCCGCCCGCCCGGCCCACCTGGGGTGCTTCGGCCTGCACGAGTGGGCGATGGTCTACCAGCAGACGCCCGGGCAGCACCGTCACTCCAGCTGGCCGCTGCGCCTGGGGCAGGTGGGCAGCGATGAGGTGGTCGAGTCCCACCAGATCCAGTGCTCCCATTTCGACGCCTTCCGGTTCTTCAGCGAACCGGCCAGAGGGCTGAACGCCCTGTCGCCATCGCGAGATTCCCAGGTGGCCATGGAACAACCCGGTTGCCTGCACGCGACCATGGA
>CABDYS010000506.1_pt1 | contig 10028 bp, 10 predicted proteins | sample 3421621 | NCBI WGS metagenome assembly CABDYS01 (sample SAMEA5534338, study PRJEB31848) | metagenome | biome: tundra; feature: field; material: soil | place: USA | collected 2013-05 | depth 0.45 m | reverse complement strand
TCGAGGGCGATCGACTCCTTGGACCGGTTGAGCCAGACGAAGTGCGAGGACATCCCCTTGACCGTCTCGTCGTAGTCGCGGGCGAAGTCGCCCGGGCCGGGGCGCTCCACCTTGATGACCCGGGCGCCGAGATCCGCGAGCTGACGAGTGGCAAACGGAGCTGCCACGGCCTGCTCGATCGAGACGACGGTTAGGCCTTCGAGCGGACGCATGTGATTACTCCTCGAGCAGAACGGGTGATGGATCTGGTGCAAGGCTGCGCCCGAGCCGTGATCGGTGTGAGTAGTGCTGGGGCAGGAAGTCGCTGACGGCGTGCTCGAGGATCTCGCCCTGGCGGTCGAGGTAGGTGCGTTCGATGTGCAGGATTGGTACGCCGGCGGCGCACCCGAGGTGCGCGGCGAGGTCTTCGTCGGCGGCCGTGGCGGTAACCACTTGCTCGGCTTCGGCGATGTCATTGCCGTGGCTCTCGATCAGCCCGATGACGGTGGCTGTAGTGATCATGCCGGGATCGGTCAGCTCGCGGCATCCGGCGAGGGACTGCGCGATTCTGGGCGGTAGGTAAACGCGCGTGAGGCAAAAGGCCTCTCCGTGGTGCCGCCGCAGGAACGTCAGCGAGTGGACCTGCGGCTCGTCTAGCCGCAGCGTCGTGGCCGCACCCCGATCGATTGCCGCGGACAGTGGGTCGACAAGCTCGAAGTCGGTGTCGACCTGCAGGTTCAAAAGGTCGTCGACGGTGCCGAAGGGTCGGCGGTACCGCGTCTCACGCGGAGTCACGAACGTTCCGCGGCCCTGTACCCGGTAGACCAGCCCCTCGGCGACCAGCTCTTGGAAAGCCCGGCGAACAGTCTGCCGGCTGAGGTGATGCTCCTCGGCCAGGGTCAGCTCGGTGGGAAGCGGCCGCACCTCGTCGAACTCATCTTGGAAAATCTGCTCGCGCAGCAACTGGGTGAGCAAGCGGTAACTGCTCTCGCCTCGCCGGGGAGCCCTGAGCGGCATGGCGCACCCTTCTTGCGGTGGAAGATTTGTACGGCCATTTATAGTATGGCCGTACAAATCAGTCAAGACTCGAGTCCGATCTCGCAGGTCTCCACACCCTTGTAGCTTTGTCTGGTCTGGTCGGGTCGCGCGCGAGCGTGAACCCAGGGCCCTTCTCCACCAACAGGATCCAGACACCCTTGTGCGCGCGCCGCCACCACGTCAGGGCTTCACTTCAGCCGACGCCGAGGTAGCTCTCCTGGACCCGCGGGTCGGCCAGCAGGTCGGAGGCCTTACCGGACAGGACGATGTGCCCGGTGTCCAGGACGTAGGCGCGTTCGGCGACCGTCAGTGCGGTGTCGACGTCCTGCTCGACCAGCAGGATCGAGGTGCCGGACGAGGCGATGTCCGGAAGGCGCGCGATGATCTCGTCGACCACAACCGGGGCAAGGCCGAGAGAGAGCTCGTCGATCATCATGATGTGGGGCTCGCTCATCAGCCCGCGGGCGATCGCGCACATCTGCTGCTCGCCACCGGACATGGTGCCCGCGATCTGGTTGAGCCGCTCGCCGATCCGGGGGAAGAGTTCGACAACACGGTCGATGTTGGCATTGCGGGTGCGCCAGCCACCCAGGCGCAGGTTGTCCCGCACGGTCAGCCCCGAGAACAGGCGCCGCCCCTCCGGGACGTGCGAGATGCCGAGGCTGACGATCTGCTCGATCGAGCGCCCCTGCACTGTTTCACCGCGGAATTCTACCGTGCCCGAGCGGACCTCTGCCATGCCGGTCAGGGCGCGCAACAGGGTCGTCTTGCCGGCGCCGTTGGGGCCGATCAGCGCGACGATCTCGTTGTCCCCGACGCGAAGGTCGACGTCCCAGAGCACCTGGACGCGCCCATAGCCGGCGCTGAGCCGCGTGGCCTCGAGCATCAGGAATCTCCTTCACGGCGTTTGACGTAGCGATGGCCGAGGTAGGCCTCGATCACGCGGGGGTCGGACAGGACCTCACGGGGGTCGCCGGAGGTCAGGACCTTCCCCTGGTGCAGCACGAGGACCTGGTCGCTCACGGCCAAGATCGCCTTCATGACGTGCTCCACCACGATGATCGTGATGCCGCGCGCCTTGAGTGTGCGGATGAGCTCCAGGCTCGGCTCGATTTCGGTGTGCCGCAGTCCCGCCATCACCTCATCGAGCAGGAGCAGCCGGGGCCGAAGCGCGAGCGCCTTGGCGAACTCCAGCCGACGGGCGTCGGCGACGGACAGCTCACCTGGTGGGCGGTCGCCCAGGCCGGCCAAGCCGACCTCCTCGAGGACTTCGTCGGCGGCCCTGAGTGCCTTCGACATGACGTTGGTCCCGTTCGATCCGTAGAGGATGCCGACGGCGACGTTCTCGCGAACGGACATGCCGCGGAACGGCTTGACGATCTGGAAGGTGCGAGCCACCCCGGCTTGGGCGATGACCCAGGCACGAGCGCCGGTCAGGTCCTTGCCGTCGATCAGGACCCGACCCTCAGTGGGCTTGATGTGCCCGCTCACGAGGTTGATGAAGGTGCTCTTGCCGGCACCGTTCGGGCCGATGACCCCGAGCACCTGCCCCTGCGGGACGCTGAACGAGACGTCAGATACCGCCTGCAGACCGCCGAAGCGTCGACCTAATCCCCGCGTCTCCAGGACGGGCACCGCACTCACAGCCGGTACTTCCGGACGTTGGCCAGCAACGAGTACTCCTTTGTACGACGTGCCTCGCGCACGTAGTTCACCGCACCCTGAGGAAGCAGGATGACGGCGACGATGATGATCGCGCCAAGGATGAACGTGTGCAGGTTGGTGAAGTTCTGGCGCAGGAACTCCGAAAGGAACTGCAGCGCCACGGCACCGAGCAGCGGTCCAAGGACGGTGCCGCTTCCACCGATGACGACCATGATGATCATCAGCACGGTGATGTCCACGTCGAACAGCCGCTCCGGGAAGATGGTCACCTGCTGGAACGCGTAGCTCGCGCCGACCAGCCCGGTGATGAACCCCGACAGGGCGAATGCCAACACCTTGGTACGGGTGGTGTTGATGCCCAACGCCGCCGCAGCGTCCTCGTCCTGGTTGATCGCCCGCAAGGCGTAGCCGAACTTGTTGCGGGCTACCAGTCCGGCGATGAGCACCGACAGGGCGGCCAGTCCGAGGAAGAGCAGGTAGAACCCGTCGTTGCCCAGGTATGCGGTCGTGGCGTTGTTGCCGACAGTCGGCACGGTGATGCCCGCGCCCCCACCGGTCAGGTCCGTCATGTTGGTCACGACCTCACGCATGCCCTCGGCCACGCCCAGGGTGGCGATGGCGAAGTAGTGCCCCTTGAGCCGAAGCAGCGGGATGCCGATGAGGGTGGCGAACAGCGCCGCGATGACCCCGCTGAGCAGCAGCGACACCCAGAAGCTGAAGTGCCAGTGACTCATGGCGACCGCCGTGAAGTAGCCGCCCACCCCGAAGAAGACCACTTGGCCGAAGGAGGCATAGCCAGCGAAGCCGCCGATGAGGTTCCACGCCTCGGCCAGCGCCACGAACATGAAGATCGTCGCGACGGTCCGCTCCTGGCCGGAGTAGAGCTGGCCCTGCAGCCCCAGTGCGGCCAGCAGCGCCACCAGCCCCAGGGCCCACGGACGCAAGCGCCTCGCCTGGTCGCGGCGCACCGTTGAGGTGACGCCCTTTTGGGGCACCTGTGTGCGCGTCGGCATCAGACCTCCAGCCGGGCGGCGTAGTAGGGCCGGCCGACCAGCCCGGTGGGCCGGAAGATGAGCACGACGATGAGGACGAGGAAGGCCAGGGCGTTGACCCAGGTGCCCGGCAGGTACTGCCCACCCCAGGCTTGGACGAGGCCGATGACCAGGCCGCCGACGAGGGCTCCATACATGTTGCCCAGGCCGCCGAGGACCGCCACGACGAACGACATAAGGGTGAAGCTGGCGGCTGCCGAGGGGTTGAACGTCCCGACAGTCCCGATCATGGCCCCCGCCATGCCGGCTAGTGCGGCGGCGATCCCGAAGGTGAGGGCGTAGACGTGACGCGCCCGGATGCCCATCAGGCGGGCCGCCCCCCGGTCCATGCCAGTCGCTAGGATCGACATCCCGGTCCGGGTGCGGTTGACTACTGCGACCAGCAGGACCGTGATTGCTACTGCCAGCGCGAAAGCGAGCAGCCGGCCCAGCGGTACCCGGACGCTGCCGAACGCCAGGCTGTCACTGGAATAGGAGGTCCCGATGCTGCGGTAGTCGGCGGAGAATACGAGGTTCATGCCCTGGACGATCATCAGCTCGAGGCCGAACGTCAGTAGCAGCGTAATGAAGATCGGTCCGTTGATCACCAGGTTGATCAGGAAGCGCTGCAGCACGTATCCGAAGACGAACAGCACCGCTGCCGAGACGAACATGCCGAGGAACGGGTCCAGCCCGAACCATTGGTGCATCTCCCAGCCGACGTAGGCGCCGAGGATGACGAACCCGCCGTGGGCCAAGTTGACGACATTCATCACACCCCAGACCAGGGAGAACCCCACGGCGACGAGCGCCAGGAGCCCTCCCTGGAGGAGACCATAGACGGTCGCCTGAAGGAATCCACTCACTACTTGGTACCGGGCCAGACCATCTTGGCCTCGGCGGACTCCGTCGGCCACACAGTCACGACCTTGCCGTTCTGGATCTGGATGACCGACATCGGCTTGTAGATGTTCTGTCCAGTGGAGTCGAACTTGATCTTGCCGAAGAACGACTCGGTGTCCAGACCGCGGAGGGCGGCACGGACCGCGTCCGGCTGGGAGGAGCCCGCCTTCTCGGCTGCCAGGACGAGGGCCAGGCAGGCGCCGCTGGCCTCGGCGTTGTGGTAGTCCGGCGCGTGGGCGAACTTGGCCTGGATGTCCTTGGTGTAGTCCTTGGCGCTACCGAAGTACTTGTCCGTGCCCTTCGTGGCGTCGGTCCACTGGCTGGAGCCGAGGACGTTCTCGGCCGCGGTCCCCAGGGTCTTGGCGAAGTCCGGCGTCGGCGGTGCCACGGTCTCGCCGAAACCGGCCGGCGTCACCGCGAGCTCCTTGGCCTGCTTGATGATGGCCACGCCCTCCACGAGGTGGACCGAGCCGATGATGACGTCAGGGTGCTCGCCCTTGACCTTGGTCAGTGCAGAACTGACGTCTGAGGTGCCGTTAGGGAAGTACTGCGGGCCCAGGACGGTGAAGCCCTGGTCCTGGGCGGTCTTCATGCCGCCCTCGGTGACGGTCTTGGAGAAACCGTCGTCGGCGGAGAGGAACACGACGCTCTTGGGCTTGGGCGTGGCGAGTTCGGCGATGGCCTTGACGATCGAAGAGGAGTACTCCGTGGCCGGTGACAAGACGGCGAAGGTGCTCTTGTAGCCCTTGCTGAAGATCTTGTTGTCGGCGCCGGCGGAGTCAACCATGACCTGGCCGTTGCGCTCGATGACCGCAGCCTGGGCCTCGGTGTTGGCCGAACCGTAGGAGCTGAGGATCAGCTTGATGCCCTTGTCGTTGAACTGGTCGACCAGCTGGGCCGCGACGTCGGGCTTGGACGTGTCGTCCTGGTACTGGATGTCGAGCTTGGTCTTCTTGCCGCCGATGTCGACGCCGCCCTTGGCATTGACTTTCTCCTGGCAGAGTTGGTAGCCCTCCTTGGTGAGCTGGCCTTCACGGGCCAGTTGGCCTGTCAGCGAGAGGGACGCGCCGATCGCCAACGTCCCGGAGCTCACGGCACTCGTGCTCTTCGCCTCGCCCTTGGAGCCGCATCCGGCCACCACCAGACTGCTTGCGGTGATGACCGCAGCCGCTGCCAATGTTCTCGACCTCACGATGTTCGCCTCTCTTGTAGCGCAGTTGTGTTTGCCGACTGTCTATAGGGAAGGGCGTCACAAATCAAGGATTCTGGATATTGGATCCGAAATCTGGGACATTCCGAGGCCGAACGGTCAGGTTGGCTCCGCGAACGGCGCGTGGTCCCGAGCGGCTGGCAGCGAGAGGGCAACCAGCAGGCCCACCGCCAGCAGGACCAGCACGGTGCCGACCTCACCGGGCCACCCGAACACCGCAAAGAACAGCCCCCCGACAAAGCCGGCCACGCTCGAGCCGATGTGGTAGCCGAACAGGTACAGCGCGGACGACTGGGCCCGCTGTTGGGTGGCCCAGAAGCCTACCCAGCCGCTGGTTACCGAGTGCGCGCCGAAGAACCCGAACACCATCGCTGCGGCGCCGGCCAGCACTTGGGGCAGCAGATCGGAGAGGGTGAGCAGCCCACCGGCCGCCATGATCGCCATTGCGAGCAGCAGCACGCCGCGTCGGCTGCGCCGGTCCGCCAGCCGCCCCATCCAGTTGGCGCTGACCGTGCCGAAGAGGTAGAGCAGGAAGACCAGTGCCACCAGCGTGGCCGACAGGTTGAACGGCGCGCCGACGAGGCGGTACTGCAGGTAGTTGAAGAACGAGACCAGGCTGCCCATGAGGACGAACCCACAGAGGGCGAAACGGATGATGACCGGGTCGCGCAACGGTCCGCGCAGCCTCGCCATCCGCTCACGCATGCTGCCGGGCGTGGCGACGAAGTTGCGGGAGGACGGCAACCGCAGGGCCACCCACAAGCCGCCGATGAGGCACACCCCGCCCACCGCGGCCATGGCGACACGCCAGCTCCAGGTGCTGGCCAGCAGACCGCCTGCGAGCCGGCCAGTCATCCCGCCCAGACCGGTACCGCTGATGTAGAGACCCATGGCGGTGCCCAGCCCGGAGGGATGGAACTCCTCCGCGACGTAAGCCATCGCCACCGCCGGCAGACCGGCCAGCACCAGCCCGGTGAGCACCCGCAGCACGAGCAGCACTCCGAAACTGGGGGCGGCCGATGCTGCGAGGGTGAGGGCGGCGGCGGACAATACCGCCCCCACGAGCAGCAGTCTGCGGCCCTGCCCCTCGGACCACGAGGCCGCGACGAGGACAGCCACGGCGAGCGGCAGCGTGGTCAGGGACAAAGTGAGGCTTGCCGCGGCGGGCGAGACGGAGAAGTCGCGGCTGAGGTCTGGCAGGATCCCCTGGGCGACATACAGCATGGAGAACCCCATGAACCCGGCCACGAACAGCACCCCGCTCGCCCGGCGGTAGCCCGGCGTTCCGCTGCGCAGGCGTGTGCGCTCTCCGGTGGGTGGTAGGTCCATGCAGGTCTCCTCGTCGCGGATGCCGTGGAGCACGTCCTTGCGATGCCGGTCGCTCCCTGAGGGGCGAAATTGGATCCAGTATCCGCTAGGGTGCGAGCGTGAGCCTATCGGGACCACTGAACGGCGTCGTTGTCGCGGACTTCAGCCGCGTGCTGGCCGGTCCGTATGCCACGATGCTGCTCGGCGACCTCGGGGCGACGGTGATCAAGGTCGAGTCCCCGAGCGGGGACGACAGCCGGCACTGGGGGCCGCCATGGACCCCGGAGGGGGAGAGCACCTACTTCCTGTCGGTGAACCGGAACAAGCGCAGCATCGCCCTCTACCTGCGCAGTCCCGAGGGAAGGCGCCGCGGCCTGGCGCTGGCCCGCCGCGCCGACGTGATGATCGAGAACTTCCGCGGTGCCAGCATGGCGCGCCGCGGCTTCGACTACGACTCGGTCCGGCGCCTCAACCCCGACCTCGTCTACTGCTCGATCACCGGGTTCGGCACCGACGGCGGCGCGGAACTGCCTGGCTACGATCTGGTGGTGCAGGCAGTCTCGGGGCTGATGAGCCTCACCGGACCGGACGCCGCCGCCCCGTTCAAGAACGCCATCGCTACGGCCGACGTCCTCACGGGCCTGCACGCGGCAGTCGGCATCCTCGCCGCGCTGCACCACCGGGAGCGCACCGGCGAGGGACAGCGGGTAGAGTTCAACCTCATGTCCTCGATGCTCTCGGGGCTGGTGAACTTCGGCGGCGCCTACGCCCTCACCGGAGATGTGGCGCATGGAATAGGTATCCAGCACCCGAGCATCTGCCCGTACGAGCCGTTCCCCACCGCCGACCGGCTGCTGGTCATCGCTGCAGGCAACAACCGGCAGTTCCAGGCGCTGTGCGACTGCCTCGGCCTTACCCACCTGGGGGACTCCCCGCGGTTCGCGACCAACGCTGCCAGGGTTGCCCACCGAGAGCAGCTGACCGCTGCGCTCGCGAAGGTGCTGCGCACCCGTGGCGCCGACGAGTGGTTCGCGACGCTGACCGGCGCGGGGATCCCCTGTGGGCCGATCAACGACGTCGACGGGTCGGCCCAGGTCACCAACCCGTTGCGGCTGTCGGCAACCGGGGTTAGCTATCGCCACAGCCCTCCGGCGCTGGGGGGAGACGAGAAGGAGATCCTCGCCTGGCTAGACGGTGTCGAGGGTGCCGGGGTGGTCGGATGAGTGCGGTGTTCCAGCGGCCGCCGACAGCCCAGGAGGCGATCCTCGTGGAGCTGAGGCGATTCATCGTTACCGGGGCGTTGCGCCCCGGCCAGAAGATTGTCCAGGATTCCTTGGCCGCCCAGCTCGGCGTCAGCCGGGTCCCGTTGCGCGAGGCGCTGAAGATCCTCGAGGGCGAGGGCCAGGTCACCTACACGGCCCGTCGCGGCTATTTCGTCACCGAACTGTCCCTCTCGGACCTGGTGGAGGTCTACCGGATCCGCGAGCTCCTCGAGGCGGAGGCAGTCACCGTCGCCGTGCCTCAGATGACCGCCGAGGACATCGACCGGCTCGAGGAGGCGGAGCGCGATGTGCAGGCCGCGGCCGGCATCGCGGACGTGATCGCCATGACGTCGGCGAACCGGCGTTTCCACTTCGCCCTCATCGGCGCGTGCGCTCTTCCCCGGCTGGTGTGGCTGATCCGCCTGCTGTGGGATGCGACCGAGGTGTACCGCTGCGTCTACTACAACGAAGAGCACAATCGCGAAGTGGTCGAGGCCGAGCACCGGGCGTTGGTCGCCGCGGTCAGGGCCGGCGACGCCGCAACCGCAGTGCAGGTGCTCACCCAGCACCGCGAGCACGCCATTGCCGCCCTGCGCCCGGTTATGGAACTGGCTGGGGACGGCAGGCGCGCGGCGCTCAGCTGAAGGCGCTCAACCTGGTCAGGGCCTGGCCGATGACGAGTGTGTGCATCTCGGAGGTTCCCTCGTAGGTCAGCACTGACTCCAGGTTGCTGGCATGCCGCAACACCGAGTACTCCAGCGTGATGCCATATGCGCTTACCGTCCCGATACCGAGTTCGCCTCGCCGCTGGCCAAGCACCCGTACGACCTGCGCCACGCAGCCGTGTCGACTTGGCTGAATGCCGGGGTCCCGCCGACCCAGGTCGCCGAGTGGGCCGGGCACAGCGTAAATGTCCTCCTCAGGGTCTACGCCAAGTGCGTCTATGGCCAAGATGAAGTCGCGAAAGCGCGCATCGAGGAGGCCTTGGCGCTGACCGCGGCTGTCGGAGAGCCGGACGTGGCCGCAACTTCCCGGCGTATTCCCGGCGAGCAGCCGTAGACAGCCGATTTGACCCGATCACAGCCGGACCCAGGGCTCCGGACATAGGTGATCTCGTTGCTGGCCTTGCAGTCGTTTGACCTGGCCTTTTACTGCCGGACGACTTGCTTTCATGCCCATTAAGAGCTATAATTAATGCGAGACAATATCTGGATCGAGGGGTGGAATGATGAGCGTGATGAACGCCCAGCCGCCCCTGCCGATACCTCCCGTAGCGGGAGCCGTGAGCATTGGTGAAGCCGTCGCGCTCGTGGAGGACAGCGACGGTGGCCGGGTATTCCTACGCGGCGAGCTCGTCTACGCCTGGTCGGCCGAAGACGTGCCACTGCGCCGGCTGGCCGCCGTGCAGCTGGTCGCGAACAAGGCCGCGCGGGTCGGCGACGTCGCTGCCGCGTTCGGAGTTGATAACGGGACGCTGTGGCGGTGGGGCCAGCAGCTGTCAGCCACCGGTGTGGGCGGCCTGGTCCCGGACAAGCGCGGACCCAAGGGCCCCTCGCGGCTGAGCCCCGAGGTGGTCGCCGACATCACCGCCCGCCGCGCCGCCGGGGCCAGCTACCGCAAGATCGCGACCGC
>CABDYS010000502.1_pt1 | contig 10117 bp, 9 predicted proteins | sample 3421621 | NCBI WGS metagenome assembly CABDYS01 (sample SAMEA5534338, study PRJEB31848) | metagenome | biome: tundra; feature: field; material: soil | place: USA | collected 2013-05 | depth 0.45 m | reverse complement strand
CCACCGTGGTTGAACCATGCAGTGAAGGACCCGCGTCACTTGTTAGAACGTATGTGCAGTCAGCCCTGTTCCACCGATGACCGAGATCGACCTGGGGTAGCGCAGCCGTAAAGGGAAGCGAACGCAGTCGGCGTGGATGCCGAAGCATGAGGACGCCGCGGCATTGAACTTGGACAGTTCCTCGCCCAGGACCGCGTTGAACCTGTAGTCTCCCGCCTCGGAGCCGCCATAGACCTCGGGGACCTCAAGCCCCAGCAGACCCTGTTTGCCCGCCTCAGTCCAGGCCTCGCGATCGATGACCCGGGCCTCGATGAACTGTTCGTCACGAGGCTTGAGGCTGCGTTCGACCAACTCACGAGCCGTCTTGCGGAACGCCTCGTGGTCGGCGCCGTACAGGTTGCGTGGCATGTCATCCTCCGGGTTACTAAGCGCTTGCTTAGTCTCGATCAGGTGCGGCATGCTGTCAACATGACCGTCCCGACCCCGACCACCAGCCGTCGGGCTGCCGGGGACTCAGCCCAACGCCTGATGGACGCTGCCGTGGATGCCTTCGCGGACAAGGGTTTTCATGCCGCAAGTACGCGGGACATCGCTGCCCGCGCCCGCATGAGCCCGGCCGGGGTCTACGTCCATTTCGCGAGCAAGCAGGACCTGCTCTTCGAGCTGTGCCGTCGCGGCCATGTGCTGGCCCTGGATGTGGTGACCACCGCACGCAAGAGCGCAAACACTCCCCCGGACCAGCTCACGGCAATTGTCTCGGCCTTCGCCTGCTGGCACGCCCGGCAGTTCCGCACGGCCCGGATCGTTCAGTACGAGTTCCCCCAGCTGACCGCCGAGCACCGTGAGGAGGTCTTGACCTTACGCAAGCAGATCGACGCTGTGGTCAAGGACGTCCTACAGGCAGGTGTTGCCAGTGGCGACTTCGACGTGCCGGACCTGGCAATGACCACCCTCGCCCTGCAGTCGCTGACCATCGACGTCGCGCGGTGGTACAAGCCGGGCATCCGTCGCACCCCCGAAGCGATCGGTACGGCGTACGGCAATCTGGCTTTGCGGCTGGTACGTGCCTGAACCTCAGCTGCGGGTCAGTTTGCGGTACGTCATGCGGTGCGGACGAGCCGCTTCGGGGCCCAGACGATCGACCTTGTTCGCTTCATAGGCCTCGAAGTTGCCCTCGAACCAATACCACTTGCCCGGGTTATCGTCGTCGCCCTCATAGGCGAGGATGTGCGTCACGACGCGGTCCAGGAACCACCGGTCGTGACTGATCACAACTGCGCAACCCGGGAACTCCAGGAGCGCGTTCTCGAGGGAACCCAGGGTCTCGACATCGAGGTCGTTGGTGGGCTCATCGAGCAGCAAAAGGTTGCCACCCTCCTTGAGGGTCAGCGCCAGGTTGAGACGGTTGCGCTCACCCCCGGAGAGCACGCCGGTCATCTTCTGCTGGTCCGGGCCTTTGAAGCCGAACTGCGACACGTAGGCACGCGAGGGTATCTCGACGTGGCCGACCTGAATGTAGTCCAACCCGTCCGACACCGTCTCCCAGAGGTTCTTGGTCGGGTCGAGGCCGGAGCGACTCTGGTCGACGTAGGAGATCTTGACCGTCTCGCCGATCTTGACGTTGCCGTCGTCCGGCGTCTCGAGACCAACGATGGTCTTGAACAGCGTGGTCTTACCGACACCGTTAGCGCCGATGACGCCCACGATGCCGTTGCGCGGCAGCGTGAACGAAAGGTCATCGATCAGCACGCGCCCGTCGTAGCCCTTCTTGAGGTTGTTGACCTCGATCACCGTGCTGCCCAGGCGCGGGCCCGGCGGAATCTGGATCTCCTCGAAGTCGAGCTTGCGGGTGCGGTCGGCTTCGGCGGCCATCTCCTCGTAGCGGGACAGCCGGGCCTTGGACTTGACCTGTCGGGCCTTGGCATTGGACCGGACCCACTCGAGCTCGGCGACCAGGCGCTTGGCGAGCTTGGCGTCCTTCTTGCCCTGCACGGTAAGGCGCTCACTCTTCTTCTGCAGGTAGGTCGAGTAGTTGCCCTCGTACGGATAGAGGCGGCCACGGTCGATCTCGGCGATCCACTGGGCGACGTGATCGAGGAAGTAGCGGTCGTGGGTCACTGCCAGCACGGCGCCGTGGTAGGCAGCCAGGTGCTGCTCAAGCCAGAGCACGCTCTCGGCGTCGAGGTGGTTGGTGGGCTCGTCGAGCAGCAGCAGGTCGGGCTTCTGCAGCAACAGCTTGCATAGCGCGACGCGACGACGCTCACCACCGGAGAGCACCGAGACGTCCGCGTCCGGCGGCGGACAGCGAAGGGCGTCCATGGCCTGTTCGAGCTGGGAGTCCAGGTCCCACGCGTCGGCCGCGTCAATCTTCTCCTGGAGCTGGCCCATCTCCTCCATCAGGGTGTCGAAATCCGCGTCCGGCTCGGCCATCTCGGCCGAGATGGCGTTGAACCGGTCTACATCGGCCTTGATCTGGCCCAACCCCTCCTCGACATTGCCGAGCACGGTCTTGTCTTCGTTGAGCGACGGTTCCTGCATCAGGATGCCCACGGAGTAGCCGGGCGACAGCCTCGCCTCACCGTTGGACGGCTGCTCCAGCCCGGCCATGATCTTCAGGATCGTCGACTTGCCGGCGCCGTTGGGCCCGACGACGCCGATCTTGGCGCCGGGAAAGAACGACATAGTAACGTCGTCGAGGATGACCTTGTCGCCGTGAGCCTTGCGCGCTTTGGTCATGGTGTAGATGAACTCAGCCATGGGGTCAGGTTATCCGCCGCAGGCGGTTGATCCCTAACTCGCGCTCTGGCAGCAACACCCGAAGGCCTCCGGTTCGTGAAGTCGGCGCACTCCACATGACCCGGAGGTCCTCGCCCACGTCAAACCGTCTCCCAGAGCACAGCCACGTTCACCTAGCGGCTGCCCGTACCAACCCCCTCGTAGGCGTCGGTGTCGGCGGAGGCCAACTCCAGGCTCCCGCCTGCCGCGTCTGCGAAACCCTCGGTCGGCGAATTGTCACCAGCCGTCAGGAGTTCGTCATCGACCATCGCCGCATCGCGGTCCAGCTGGTCGGCTGCGTCCTGGACCTCGGGATCGGCCATCCGGTCGTTCTGATTGAGCTGGGGCTTGGCCACCTTGGTGAATGTCGTCTGACCCCATGACAGGTCATGGCCCACGTTGTAGGCGTCAATCTCCACACTGGTCCCACTCCTGTCGCCATTGACCCACTGGTTGATCCTCATCCGCCCGTAGACGATCACCGGCTCGCCCTTCTTCAGCGAGTTCGACAAGTTGACTCCCAGCGCTCGGAAGGCTGTCACGTTCAGGAAGTTCGTCCCCGCATCGATGTACTCCCCGGTCTTGAAGTCCGGCCGGCGCACGTTCGACGCCAACCGGAACGTCACGAAGGGCACGTTCGCTCTGGTCGCACGCACCACCGGGTCGCCGACCACATTGCCGCTGACCGTCACATAGGTCTCGTTCATCGTCATCACCTCATCGCTTCCATCGATTACTCGCCGCAACCGGCGAGAACCCCACGATGGCTATGCCGCAGGACTGGTGACAGTGACAGCCACCGGCCTGTGGACGGTGGGACGACGGCCTGGGCAGTTGTGGACAGCCGCAATTGTGGACGTTGCAGTCATGGGGGAAGGCTCCACGGCATACGTGCCGTAGTCCCGGATTGGTCGACATCCGCCGCCCGTATCCGCCCTACACCCCAGCTGATGCCAGGCAAAGCCCGGAGCAGCTATGAGAGCCTCAGACGGGCTTGAGCGCGATCGAGGTACTCCCGCGTCATACGGTGTCGATCCACGACTTGCTGGACCGGCGCGAAAATCCGATCTCGCGCCACCTGCGCCACCGACTCGTTCAGACGAGCAGCCACCAGCGCCTTGCGCCGCCTGCCGCCGACCCGGCCGAAGACACCGGTCAGTAGAGATTCCAGGAAGCCGAGGAGTAAGCCCCCGACGAACAAAAGGGCGGGATACGGCACAGGCCCCAGAGCCGGAGTGCCCATTGCCGGCAACCGCAGCCAGTCGAGCACCGTCAGGACAATGAGCCAGCTCAGGCCGACGGCAGCGGTCATCGCAAAGATCCACTGCACAAACCCGAAAGCAGTCCACCAAGATGGATCCCGTGCGCGCAGAGAAGTACCCATGACTGCCTGGTCCAAGGAGTCACCGAGGCCCCGTCCCGGCGGCATCGCGACATCGTTGACCGCATCGGTCCAGGCTTGCGGCAGTGCCCGGCCGGCCCGCTCCCCCAGGTCCCGAGTGGCCAGGGCCACAGCCGCACGCGCGGCCGGTGTCGCGGGCGGCAGCGACGACCGACCGAGCACCGCGCGGACGTCGGACTGCGAGATGGCGCCTGGGCGACTTGAGACGTCCTTGTGCAAACCGAGCAGCTTGAGCGGCGCAGGGCGCAGGGCCTTGGCCCAGCGGGTGACCGGCCAGCCGGTACAGACTCCGGTCTCACGCCGAAAGTCCCGTTCAACCGCGTCCAGGATCACCGGTATGCCGGCCGCGCGGGAAAGCGCATCAACCAGACTCGTGTCGGCATAGTCTTCGAGGCTGGGCTCAGATTCGGCAACGCTGGAGCGCAGATTTGTGGCTGCAGAACGCAAGTCGGAGTCGAGACGTTCAACAGCTGCGTTGTGACCGGAAACGACTGCATCGATCCGGTGGCGCAGATCGTCCACCCCGCTGCCGTCCTTGGCCGAGACGGCGATGACCTCGGCGTCAACGGCGCCATCTTCGCCGAGCAGCCGCAGAAGATCGGCACAACAGGCGGCAAGCGCCTCTGGAGTCAAACGATCGGCCTGATTCAAGACCGTGACGGTGACGGCGTCGTGGGCCGAAAGCTTGGCGATGTAGTCCTCGTGCAGACGCGCATCGGCATATTTCTGGGGGTCGGTGACCCAGATGAAGACGTCGGCCAGGTCGAGCACGCGGTCGGCCTCGACGCGATGCGCTGTAGCTTGGGAGTCGAAGTCAGGCAGGTCCAGCAGCACCAGCCCATCGAGCTCGAGTCCTTGATGTTGGGGCAGCTCAGGGTCCACCATGTGACGCGCCCCGACCATGAGCCAGTCGAGAAGAGCCGACGGGGACTCGCTCCCCCAGATCGCCGCTGTCGGCTTCGACGTGGTCGGCCGGCGAACCCCGACCTGGGCGACATCGGCACCCGCCAGTACGTTGAACAGGGTTGACTTGCCACTACCGGTGGCTCCGGCGAACGCGACCACCGTGCGTCCTCCGGCTATCGAGGTGCGCACCGCGGTTTTTGCGATGGCGGCCTGTGCCAGGGCAACGCCACCGGCGGGCAGGCAGCCTGCGCCGGACTCCAGTGCAGAGGTCAACGCGGCAACCCTGGCCTGGACTGACTCAGTTGACACCTCGGGCACCGAACCCACTGACAGAGCGCTGTTCGCAGCAGCTGGAGCCCACAACGCCTGCGGGGTCATCGCATCACTTGCCGACTCATCGCGCGGCCTCGACGGCAGCTGAGGCAGCCTTGATCCGGTCAGCCTGCCCCGCGCTGACCTGAACAGCTGACACAGCCGTGTGCAGGGGCACCTGCTCACGGGAATACATGTCGTGTGCCCTGGCCATCAGCTTGAGCCGCGCCTGGGCAGCAAGGCCCCGAACCACCTGGTCACCGAAAATGGCCTCCAGGATGCGCTGGGCCAGAGGCGCCGAACTGCCCGCGATGCCCACCTCGCCGCCGGAGACCCCGCGGGTCTGGCTGAAGACTAGGAGCATAAGGATCACGCCAACCCCGTTGACTCCGAAAGAGAGCACACGCGCTGAGGTGCGCCGATCGTTGGCCTCGGCGAGGACCAGGGCGAGAACCTCTCCCTGCCAGTCCCGGACCAGCCGCTCGGCGTTGGCCGCGCTATCTGGCGCAGGGTCGGCCAGCTCAGGGTGAGCAGCCACCAGCGCAGATCCCCCGGGCAACTGACGCCACCGCCTCAGAACGGTCGCCGAGGCCCCACGTGACAGAGCAGTCAAGAGCTCGACAACTCCCGATTGCAGGGCCTCCCCCAGCTCTGAGGTGGGCGGTGAGTTGCTCTTGACTACAGCGGTAATACGATCGCGCAACCGCGTAGTCCCAGCTTCTACCTGGCGCAGGAACTGTCCCGTGCCGACGAACTCCTGCCAACGGGCGAGGACTTCACCGCGCAGCAGGGTCCCGTCCGTCATCGCGTGCTCCACCGACTGCATGGCATCGAGATACGCGGCCTTCACCTCGAGATGCAGCGCAGCCGCGGCCAGTTCTTGTTCGGCAGACGAACCCGACAGGGTGAGCACGGCGTCAGGTATTGATTTCAGCGCACCGGTGAGCGTGCGGCGTACCACGATCGAACGGGCCTTGGCGTCCCGGGCGAGCGCCGAGAGCCACGAACGCAGTCTCGCGATCTCGCGTTCAGAGAGCAGGCCTTCGGCCGTCACTGTGGTTTCAGCGACGGTAAAGATTGGCGCGCTGGAAAGACCATGCTCGCGCAGCATGGACGCCAGGTGAGTGCGAATCTCCTCCATAGCCTCCGGCGGCACGCGGTCCAGGACAATCGCCACCGACGTGCCATGATCGGAGGCTCCCCGAAGGAAGTCCCAAGGCACGGCATCGGCATAGCGCGCGGCGGTGGTGACGAAGAGCCACAGGTCAGCGGCAAGGAACAGCTGGCTGGCCAGATCGTGGTTGGCATGAACCACCGAGTCGATGTCAGGGGAATCGAGCAGGGCCAGGCCGGGCGGCAGCGTCTCGGAAGAGACGAGGCGAACCGCAGTGTGATCGTCGCGGGCTCCGCCAACGGCGGCGTCACCCCCCGTGATGCGAGCCAGGTCTGGCAGGATCCGACTCCCGTTGAACAGGCTCTCATCGTTCGGGTGGTGCACCAGCACCGGGCGCCTCGTGGTCGGACGGAGCACGCCGCACTGGCTGACGACGGAGCCGACCAGTGAGTTGACCAGGGTGGACTTCCCGGCGCCGGTCGATCCGCCGACGACCGCGAGCAAGGGTGCATCCAGCGAGCTCAGGCGCGGGATGAGATAGTCGTCGAGCTGCTTGATCAGAGCGGATTGGGACGCGTTGGCTTTGTCGACGCTGGGAGTATCAAGGGGGAACGTAGCATCGCGAACCTCGCTCCGAAGCTGCTCGATAGCGCTCAGCAGCACCTTGCCATCAACACCGACCATCACAAGCCGTGGCCTGCCCTTCCTTAAGTGCCCGCAGCTCAAACCCCCAGGGCGGGCATACAAACGTGGACTTGTCCGGCGTGGCCGATGTAACAACAATACCCAACCCAACCCCGGTAGGACCCGTGCTCCCCTACAATTCACGCGTTGCCCGCATCAGCCGCGGGTGCGTGCCCCCGTAGCTCAGCTGGATAGAGCAAGAGCCTTCTAATCTCTAGGTCGCAGGTTCGAGTCCTGCCGGGGGCGCCATAGTGTGCCAGCAGGCAGGTGCTGCTGCCCCTTAAGGTGGGGGCGTGGCCCAGAATAACAATCGACGCGCAACCAACGACCGAATCATCTGGATTGACTGCGAGATGACCGGCCTCAGCCTGACCACCGATGCCCTGATCGAGGTGGCAGCGTTGGTGACGGACTACGAACTGAACCAGCTGGGTGACGGCATCGACCTGGTCATCAAACCTCCGGCTGAGGCCCTTGAACAGATGGACGACTTCGTTCGCGACATGCACACCTCCAGCGGTCTGCTCGAGGAGCTACCCTCCGGGACCACGATGGCGGATGCCGAGGAACAGATTTTGGCCTATGTCCGCCAGTGGGCGCCGGACGCTTCGAAGGCACCGCTGGGCGGCAACACGGTGGGGACGGACCGCGGGTTCCTGGCGCGCGACATGCCCAAGCTCGAGTCACACCTGCACTACCGGATCATCGACGTCTCCTCGATCAAGGAGCTGGCCCTTCGGTGGTTCCCCCGGGCATTCTTCAACTCCCCGAAGAAGGCTGGTGGCCACCGGGCCCTGGCTGACATCCGCGAGAGCATTGCTGAGCTTCGCTACTACCGGGAGGCGATCTTCGTGGCGCCGCCCGGTCCGGACTCCGAGACCGCCAAGGCGATCGCCGCCCGTCACAAGATCGAGCCGGCCACCTCCTGATCCTCGTATTGCGCCCCTGTCGTCGGCGGACGCAACAGCCGGCTATGCGGGCCCCCCATGGTCCGAACCGGGTGTGAAAGCGGGTAGCATAAGCGCCGCTGAGAGCGCGGCTGCCGTCATGGTGGTCGCTTGGCGTGGTGGGTGTAGCTCAGCTGGTAGAGCGCCGCCTTGTGGTGGCGGATGTCGCGGGTTCAAGTCCCGTCACTCACCCCATGTTCGTGGGCCGGTCCCCCTGCGGGGGCACCGGCCCACGCGTGTCTTCCCACCTGACGGCGGGTGTGACGCAGAATATTTGGCGAGCGATTGCCGTGCTACGACGGGACCGGACGCTCCCGTCGTGCCCCGGCTCGACAAGACATCCGATGAAGACTCGGCTCCCGCGTTCGGGCTTCGTCTCGTCGTCTTGGGTCTGGCGGAGGTCGTCCGCGCTGGTGCCCTGGGCCGTCTGGGCCTGAGCGGCTGGCCGAGCCGCATAACCTTCTCGCGCGTTGCCTCGTTGTCGCTCTGTCCGGGTCCCGCCTGCCAAGGAGACGTCCAGTGTCGCTGAAGCCCCGCTCTGCTCTGGTCCTTGCCGCCGTCGTGGCAGCCGGCATGCTGGCGTGCGCCCCTGCGTCGTTGGCCGTGCACGCCACACCGCATGAGGCAGAAGGCCGCGCACAAGCCTTGACTTCCACCGCGCCGACGCAGGCAGGCACCGTGGCGCCGACCCGGTCTACGTCCCGGGCGTACCCGGCCGCCGTGGGGCCGCCGCGCACGGTTGCGGGGTCCACCGGCCAGTGGACGGCGCGACCCGCTACGTACGGCACGGTCATTGAGCGCGACGTGCCGATCACGATGTCCGACGGGGTGGTCCTACGCGCCGACGTCATCCGCCCTGCCCGGGACGGGCGACCGGCCCCAGGCCGGTTCCCGGTGGTCCTCACCCAGACCCCGTACAACAAGGCCGACCCCGCCATCCCGGCGGCGGAGACATACTTGGTGCAGCGCGGCTATGTCCAGGTCATCACCGACGTACGCGGCACCGGTGGCTCGCAGGGCACCTGGGACTCCTTCGGTACCCGCGAGCAGAGGGACGGCGCCGAGATCGTCGAGTGGACCGCGTCCCCTCAGCGGTCTTGGAGCGATGGCAAGGTCGCGACCTTCGGCGCCTCATACATGGCCATCAACCAGTTGTTCACGGCAGCCCAGCACCCTCGCGGCCTGAAAGCCGCATTCCCGATCGTGCCCGCCGACGACATCTACCGTGATGTGGTCGCCTCCGGCGGGCAGGTCGACGCCGGCTTCATCCCCCTGTGGCTCGGCCTGGTGACCGCGACCGGTGTGCTGCCGCCGACGAGCACCGGGGCTGACCCTGTCATGGCCTCAGGGGTTATGGCCGCGCATCTCGGTGGGGCGGGCGCCTTCCAGCTGCCGACGCTGATGTCGTCGCTGACTGGTGGCGACTTGGCTTACGACGGCCCGTTCTACCGGCTGCGGTCGCCGGCCTCGGTATTGGACCAGGTCCGGGTGCCGACTTTCGTCGTCGGCGGCTGGTACGACATCTTCCAAAGAGGCGAGCCGCTGGTCTACGAGCAGCTGCGCCGAAACGGCGTTCCTACCCGCCTCCTGATGGGGCCGTGGACCCATGTGCAGACTGTCAGAGCCAGAAACCGCCTCATCAAAGTCCCCCTCAACCCGCACGGCAGCCATCGAACCACCTGACTCTCGTGATCATGGCTGCGAGGACCCACGGCGTCAATCGAATGCGGCAAATGGTTTGAAACGCCCCGACCCCAACTTCGCCCGAGCCAGCGGTGCGCTCCGCGTACACACTGCCAGTGTCCGCGTAGTAGAGGCGGCCCCACATGAGAAGAAGTCCGCGGTGTTGCTCAAAGAGGGGCTGTACCACTCGCAACGCCTAGAGTTGATCAGCTGCCAGGAATTCGGGAACGTGCCGTTCCGGGAGTTGACGGCCCCTCTTTGAATATCTCCACGAGCAGAGACGACCCATCACGC
>CABDYS010000498.1_pt1 | contig 10418 bp, 13 predicted proteins | sample 3421621 | NCBI WGS metagenome assembly CABDYS01 (sample SAMEA5534338, study PRJEB31848) | metagenome | biome: tundra; feature: field; material: soil | place: USA | collected 2013-05 | depth 0.45 m | reverse complement strand
CTACTGGCCCGACTTGGGCGCGACGAGGCCGATCTGCTCGCGATCGGGATGGGATTGCCCGGCCCCGTCGAACACGCGACCGGCCGGCCGGTGAACCCGCCCATCATGCCCGGGTGGGATGGCTTCGATGTTCCCGGGTGGGTGTTCGATCGCCTCGGCGTCCCCGCCCTGGTCGACAACGACGTCAACATTATGGCCATCGGAGAGCGTACCCTTGCATTCCCCGACGTCGAGGATCTGATGTTCGTCAAGGTTGCCACCGGAATCGGCTCGGGCATCATCTCGGGGGGAACCCTGCAAAGAGGTGCGCACGGCTCGGCCGGGGACATCGGGCATGTACGAATCCAGCGCGGGGACGGCGTCGCCTGCCACTGCGGAAACTTCGGCTGCCTGGAGGCCATGGCCTCGGGACCGGCAATCGCGCGCCAGTTGCGCGAGTCCGGCGCTACCGTGCAGAACACCCAGCAGGTCATCGACCTCGTGCGACGCGGCAACCTGGATGCAATCCAAGCCATTCGGCAGGCCGGACGGGACATTGGCGAGGTGCTCGCCACCTGCGTGAGCCTGATCAACCCGTCCGTCCTCGTGCTCGGCGGCTCGGTGACCCGGGCAGGAGAACACCTGCTGGCCGGAGTTCGTGAGGTCGTCTACCAACGCTCCACACCCTTGGCGACCGAACATCTCTCGATCCTGCAGTCACGCACTGCAGCCAACGCTGCCGTCATCGGGGCGAGCATGCTCGCCATCCACCAGGCCCTCTCGCCGGAGGCCATCGATGAAATGCCGAGTAGCACCAGACACGAGATAATGAGCAGCGGGCATTGACTTCGTCGGCGGCGAAGCCAGGCATCTCGACCCCGCGGGAACACAATAGACGAGGGGCGCTACCCGGCGGTCTGATAGCTCGAGCTCAAGGAGCCTGTCCATGCGCCGCCCGATGGTTGAGCGGGCGAGGGCGGTTATCGACACGAACTCGCCCGGGTACGAGGGTTCGACCAGTGCGCTAGGACCCCGAGTCCGAAACGGTTGACGGGATATCGGGCGGTCCCGAGGGCGCCCGTGGCCGTTCAAGGGTGCGAGAGTGATGCCCGGCGTAGTTGTGGTGGGTGGGTATCGAGATCACCGAAGGTGATCGACGGTGCCGACTCTCGCTGAGCCGCAGGGGTGGCTCCCTCGCCTTCAGGTGGTGACCGTCTGGGTCGTTGTCCATCCAGACCCTGCGAGTTTGCGGAAGTTGTGGCAGGCCAGGTGGAAGGTCCACTCGATGTCGGCTTTGACCTGGCCGCGGAGCCGTAGTTGATGGCCGCCTTGGGCGACGTTGATCTGACCGAAGACCGGTTCGACGATCGCTTTGCGCCGGGCCTAGTCGGCCTTGCCCTTCTTGGTGCGTAGCTTGCGGCTCATCCGTGCCTTGGGTGTCAGGTCCTTCGGGATCCGGCCACGTGGCGCCGCCGGCGACTGCTCAGCGTGTTTGAGTCGGCCGGTCGCCAGCAGCGGGTCGATCCCCGCAGCGGTGAGCGCGTCAATGTTGTGTGCGGAGAAGTATCCGGCATCGGCCAGCAGCGTGCGGGGTGTGCCGTCGATGCCGGCCGCGCTCAGCGACTCGGCCAGCTCGGTGAGCATGTCTGGTAGCGCCGGGCAGTCCGCCGGGGACTGCCGCAGCGACGCGGCGAGCACGACCTGGCTCTTCTCATCCACGACCGCCTGGCCGCCCGAAGCAGTAGTGGAAAGACCCGTCCGAAGTCTTCATGATCCGCGCGTCCGGGTCGGTAAACGACCGTTGCGCCCGGTCCGGGACAACCGCGCCCGCTTCAGCCGCGTCACAGGCCTCGGCGATCTGGTCCGGATCCTGACCCTGTTCGGCGCCGTCCTGTTCAGCCTGCACGCGGGCCTTCGCGGCGTGCTCAGCCTCCAGGGCAGCCTTCGCCGCCCGGATCGCGGCCAACCGGCCCTCCTGCGGGCCAGCTCGACCGGCAGTTCATCACCTCGCCGGCCAGCTCGGACTCGGCCCGCACCATCCGGTCGTAGCTCATCGCCCGATGCCGGCTCGCCGCCGCCCGCACCTTCGTGCCATCCAGGGCGACCCGGCCCAACGACACCAGACCAGCCGCTGCACACAAGCTCAGCGACTGGGTGAACAACGCCTTCAGTGCAGCCCCGTGCCGGGTCCGGAACTCAGCTGATCGCCACGAAGTCCGGGGCCGCCTGCGCGGTCAGGAACCGAAACGCGACGTCGTCCTGGCAGCGTCGCTCCAACGTCCGCGATGAGGTGCTCCCATGGGAGTAGCCATAGATCAATATCTTCAACATCAGCCGCGGTTCAAAGGCGGAGCGCCCCGGACCTCGGTGTAGTCGGCGTAGATCGCGGACAGGTCCAGCCCGTGCTCGACCAGATCATCAACCCAACGCGCCGGATGATCGGCCGCCAACCAGTCCCGAAGATCAGGGGTCAACAGCAGCGGCTGATCCTGGTCATAACGCCGAAACGTCTTATCCACAGGCACTTTCGCCTGTCCCGGGCCAGCAGCGCCCGGCTCCACCGACCATCAACACCGATTGCACACCTTTTGGCGGATCGTCGGCTGGCTCCGCAAACGACACGTCGGGCTGAGCATGCACACCTTGGTCCGGCGCTTTCTGCCCGGTTGGGAGATCCGCGCCGGAGGAATCGAGATGTTCCGGCCACGCGCGGTCGCCATCGTGCGTTACCGCTACCGGGGCACCAAGATCCCCACCCCATGGTCGAGCGCGCCGACTCCGGGATCACCCGCACCAGGGGCATGACCACGTGGAGAGCCGGATGCGGTGAAAGTCGCCACTCGGAGGGCGAGCCAGGGAAACTCACCAAGCCGAAAGGCTGGTATGGCGCCCTGGTCCGACCCCTGCACCTACGTGCGGACCTTCGCCGGCTGGGTCTACTGCGCCTTCGTCCTCGACGTCTTCAGCGTCGGGTCGTGGGCTGGCAGGTCTCTACCTCGCTGCGCACAGACCTGGCCCTGGACGCACTGAGCATGGGCCTGTGGACTCGACAGCGCGACGACCACGACACCAGCGCCCTGGTCCACCACTCCGATCGCGGCGTGCAGTACCTCGCGATCCGCTACACCGAACGCCTCGCCGAGGCCGACGCTGTCGCCTCCGTGGAAAGCAAGGGCGACTGCCTGACAACGCCATGGCCGAGGCGTTCAACTCGTTGTTCAAGGCCGAACTTGTCCGCAAAAAAGGCCCTCGGCGCAGGATCGACGACCTCGAGATCGCGGCCGCGGTCGCGGTCGCGGTCGCCGAGGACATCGACTGGTTCAACTTCCGGCGCATGGCGAGATCGGGTCCCACCGCGGTTGTTGAAGCGTAGGAGGCCTGCTCGTACGGTTGAGTACGAGACCCAGCACCGACGTACTACCCTCCCCGAGCAGCCTGCTCCGCGGAAGTGCCATATCTCTATGAAAGCCGGTGCTTGACACCTCGGTCAGGTTCACTCAAACCCTTGCCCTGCAAGGACTTTCGGCTTCAACCGGCTCGGTCGGTGACGCCTACGACAACGCCGCCGCGGAGTCGACGATCGGGCTCTACAAGAACGAGGCCGTGGCCGCCGGGTCGCCGTTCCGGACCGGCCCACTCCGCACCCTGAGCGACGTCGAGACCCTCACCATGAACTACGTCCACTGGTACCGCAACGAGCGGCTTCACAGCCAGCTGAGCAACGTCACGCCAGAGGAGTGCGAACACGCCTACCACGCTTCAACAACCGGCTCACCATCCGGTGACGCCGCCAACAAGAAGACGGCATGATTTCCGGGACGGTTCAGATCATGAACATCATACTTTTGCTTGCGTACCGATCGAAGTGACCCTACAGTGGCCACACTGAGTTTGGCCAAGCCAACTGGTCGCAGGCCTAAAGACGACACCCGCGCTCCAACGAATCGCTCCGACATCACGCCAAGAGGAACACTAGAGACAGGGAAGTCACATGGGTAAGAAACGCGCCATTCTCGCTAGCGCGATGATCACGGCCGTAGCGTTGTCGACGGCGGCGTGCAGCAGCGGATCCTCCGGCTCCAGCAGCGGAACGACCCTGAGCTACTGGGCGACCCAAACGGGCACGAGCCTCGACAAAACCAAGCAGGTGCTCACCCCGGTTCTCGACGAATTCACGAAGCAGACCGGCATCAAGATCAAGCTCGAGGTGATCGGTTGGAATGACCTACAGGCGCGGATTCAGACCGCCGCCGCGAGTGGACAGGGCCCGGACGTGCTGGCCATCGGCAACACCTGGGCGTCGTCCCTGCAGGCGACCGGCGCCTTCCTGCCGTTCGACTCCGCCAACATGAAGGCCATCGGCGGCGCGGATAAGTTCATCAAGACCGCTCTCGACACCGGTGGCGCTCCGGGGAAGGTTGTAACATCCGTGCCGCTCTACGGGCAGGCCTACGGCCTTTACTACAACAAACAGATGTTCAAGGATGCGGGCCTCCAGCCCCCCACTACATGGGAGGAGCTCGTCACAGACGCGCAGAAGCTGACCGCCCCATCCAAGGATGTTTACGGCATGGTACTCGATGCCGGTAGCTATACCGGGAACTCTCACTACGCGTTCATCACTGCCGCACAGAACGGCGCAGAGTTCTTCGACGCGAAGGGAAACCCGACGTTTACCTCGAGCGGCGTCGTTAAAGGAATCAAGCGCTACCTCGACCTGATGCAGACCGACAAGGCGGTCAACCGGTCGGACGCACAGAATGACAGTTCCACGAAGTCGATGGACGACTTCGCCAAGAAGAAGGCCGCGATGATCATGAACCAGAACAACGGCGACAGCGGCATCGCGGCCCGCGGCATGAAGTCCAACGAATACGGCGTCGTGCCCCTCCCCGCCCCGGTCGGCGGCGAGAAGATCGCGAGCTTCCCTGCCGGAACCAACCTGTCAATCTTCAAGAACACGAAGAACACGGATGCCGCGCTGAAGTTCGTCAAGTACATGACGAGTGAAGCGACCCAGAAGACGATGGACAAACCGTTCCACGAGCTGCCGGTGCTGAAGGGCGTGACGCCAAACTTCACCGACAACGCGGCCGAGTCGAAGGTGTTCCAGGACATCTACAACAACATGTCGAAGTCGATGCCGCTCGTGCCGGCCGAGGACCAGTTCGAGAGCACGGTCGGCAAGGCCATGAACGACATGTTCGCCAAGATCGCCACGGGCGGAACCGTCTCCGAAAGTGACATCATGTCGGCGATGAAGACCGCGCAGACGCAGGTGCAGAGCTCGACCGGCTAGCCGGTCGGCGGGTCGGCGGGTCGCCGGGGCCCAGACGCGCGGCGACCCGCGTTTCCACCTACTCCCGAATAGGAAGGGCTCGTATGTCAACGAAGACAACGGCCTCCGAATCCCGGCAACCGCCGCTCAGGACTCTGCCGAGCGCCAGAACGCGGCCTAACGGCCGCAAGAAACGTCCGAAGGGCTGGTGGCTGCCCTTCGCTCTGCTGGCGCCGGCGGTCGTCTTCGAGATGGTCATCCACGTCATCCCCATGCTCACGGGCATGTGGATCAGTTTCATCAAACTCACGAAGTTCTTCATCGCGAACTGGGGAGAAGCGCCGGCCGCGGGGCTCGAGAACTATGGGGTTGCCCTGGACTTCAACAGTTCGGTGGGGCGGCAACTACTGCAATCCTTCTTCGTGACTTGCGGCTTCACCATACTGGTCGTCGCCATCTCCTGGACTCTCGGGATGTGCGCCGCAGTCGCGCTGCAGCGCAAGTTCTTGGGTCGCGGCATCTTCCGCACGCTCTTCCTCGTGCCATACGCACTGCCGGTGTACGCCGGCATCATCGCCTGGAAGTTCATGCTCCAGAAAGACACCGGTGCCATCAACCATCTGCTCTTCGACAACCTGCACTTGAGCGGGAGCAAGCCGTTCTGGCTGATCGGAGACAACGTGTTCATCGCCACGGTCGTGGTCACGATCTGGCGGTTCTGGCCGTTCGCGTTTCTCATGCTGATGGCCGGGCTGCAGAGCATCCCAACGGATGTTTACGAGGCATCCTCCGTGGACGGCGCCAAGCCGTTCCGTCAGTGGCTCAGCATCACCCTCCCGATGCTCCGGCCGGTCAATCTCGTGCTCGTACTCGTGATGTTCCTGTGGACGTTCAACGACTTCAACACTCCGTTTATCCTGTTCGGGAACGCGCAACCGGCCGGAGGTGACCTCATTTCCTACCACATCTACAATGCGTCGTTCCTCACCTGGAACTTCGGCTTGGGAGCTGCTATGTCCGTGCTCCTGCTGCTCTTCCTGCTGCTCGTCACGGGCGTCTACCTGCTCGTTCTGAATCGGAGGTCCCGCAGTGCATGAAACGACCCCAGCGAAGACGTTCCGCGTGGTTGTCCTCGTGGTGCTGACGCTCTTCACTATCTTCCCGCTCTACGTCATGATCACGTCGTCAATGAAGTCGCTCGCCGACGTGCAAGGCGCCTTCACCTGGTGGCCGACACAACTGACGTTACAGCCGTTCATCGACATGTGGACGACCGTGCCGCTCGCAAGCTACTTCGTGAACAGCCTCATCGTGGCAGGAAGCGCGACGATTGTCAGCCTTGTGATCGCTACCTTTGCGGCGTTCGCGGTGTCGCGCTTCCGCTTCCGCGGTCGCACCGTATTCACCACGACGGTGTTGTCTACTCAGATGTTCCCCGGCGTGCTGTTCCTGCTGCCGCTGTTCCTCATCTTTGTCAACATTGACCAGGTGGTCGGTGTCCAACTCGTCGGCACACGCATCGGTCTCATCATCACCTACCTCACGTTTTCACTGCCATTCTCGATCTGGATGCTTGCCGGCTACTTCGACGGAATCCCTCGCGAACTGGACGACGCAGCCATGGTCGACGGCTGCGGCCCCATCGGCGCGCTGTTGCGCGTCGTGCTGCCCGCCGCACGGCCAGGACTCATCGCCGTAGCCATCTACAGCTTCATGACCTCGTGGGGGGAAGTGCTGTTCGCCTCCGTCATGACCACCGCTGACAATCGAACGCTGGCCATCGGCCTGCAACTCTACTCCACCCAGACGGACGTGTACTGGAACCAGATCATGGCGGCATCCCTGATCGTCAGCATCCCCGTTGTCGTGGCGTTCCTCGTGCTACAGCGCAGCTTCGTGGCGGGCCTCACGCACGGTGCCGTGAAGTAATACGAGCGCCGTACGCTCGGGTTCCGATCAGAACCTAAAAGGCAACCAGGGCGTGTTCTCTTGAGTTGAAAGGGCGCTCGGCCGCCGACGATTTCCCGGTGCCCCTCCGGACGGTGTGAACCCAGGTGGTTGAGAGGATGACTCCATGCTGACCGGACGGTGTGTGGCGTGGGTTGACGCTTCGGCGGGTGTCGCGGGCGACATGCTGCTCGGGGCCTTGGTGGATGCTGGCGCGTCCCTGGCGGCGGTGCAGGGCGCGGTGGACGCGGTCCTGTCTGGTGCGGTTCGGCTCAGGACGGAGGAGGTGACCCGTGCGGGTGTGAGGGCGACGCGTCTGCGGGTTGACCTGTTGGAGCCGGACTCGCCTCATCGCACCTGGATGGCCGTGAGCTCGCTGGTGGAGGGTGCCTCTCTGGTGGAACCGGTCCGGGAGAGCGCCATGCGGGTCTTCGAGCGGTTGGCTGGGGCGGAGGCGCGGGTGCACGCCATGGCGGTTGATGAGGTGCACTTCCATGAGGTGGGCGCGTTGGACTCCATCGCCGATGTTGTCGGCTCGTGCGCGGCGCTGCATGACCTCGGCATCGGCAGGCTGGTGGTGAGCACGATCGCGTTGGGGTCAGGGCGCATTCGAAGTTCCCATGGCGACGTTCCCGTGCCCGTACCGGCGGTCTTGGAGCTTGCTCGGGGCTGGCAGGTGAGCGCTGGGGGCGAGGGGGAGCTGGCGACGCCCACCGGCATGGCACTGCTGACCGCCTTGGGTGCGGCGTCTGGACCGTTGCCCACACAACAGGTGGAGCGTGTCGGTGTGGGTGCGGGCAGCAAGGCGTTCCCCGACCGGGCCAACGTGGTGCGTGTCGTGGTCGGATCCGATATCGGCGCTGAGGACGCGGACAATGCCACGGAACTCGTGATCGAGGCCAACGTCGACGACCTCGACCCTGCCTCTGGCCGACTGTCATGGCCGCCGTGCTGGAGGCCGGTGCCGCTGATGCCTGGCTGACCCCGATCCTCATGAAGAAGGGTCGCCCCGCGCACACGCTGCACGTACTGGCCACACCCGAGCGGGCGCGGGCGTTGCGGGAGGTCATCTTCACCCACACCACGACCATCGGGGTGCGCTCCACGGTGGTGGCCAAGACAGCGCTGTCCCGGACATGGGTGGGCGTCGAGCTGCTGGGCGGCACGGTCCCGGTCAAGGTGGCGCACCGTGGGGGAGTCATCGTCTCGGCGACGCCGGAGTTCGAGGACGTGGCCGCGTTGGCGGCGGCGACCGGGCAGCCGGTGCGGGCGGTTCTGGCACGGGCGAGCGCGGCGGCGGCTCAGGCGGGGCTGGAGTCCGGCGCGGCGATCTGAGCGGCGATGTGCCCGGCGCCGTAGCCGTTGTCGATGTTGACGACGGCCACCCCGGGAGCGCAGGCGTTGAGCATTGTGACCAAGGGCGCCAGGCCGCTGAAGGCGGCGCCGTAGCCCACGGAGGTCGGCACGGCCACTACCGGCGCCGCGACCAGCCCGGCGACCAGGCCGGGGAGCGCGCCGTCCATGCCGGCGACGACGACCAGGCATCGTGCCCGCCGCAGGAGGTCCAACTTGCCCAGGACACGGTGCAGCCCGGCGACGCCGACGTCCACGACGAGCTCGGCGCGGCGGCCCAGGTAGCGGGCGGTGCTCAGGGCCTCCCGGGCGACCGGAAGGTCGGAGGTGCCGGCGGTGACGACCAGGACCAGGCCGCCGCTGGGCTGGGGCGGCTGGGCTGGCCACGCCAGGAGGTGGGCCTGATCGTCGTGGTGGGCGTCCGGGATGACCATGAGGATGGCTTTGGCGTGGGCCGTGGTGGCACGGGTGAAGAGGGTGGTGGTACCGCGTTCGCGCACGGCCGCGGCGATGACGGCCACTTGGTCGGGTGACTTGCCCTCGCAGTAGATGGCCTCGGGGTAGCCGCGCCGCGCCGCCCGGTCGTGGTCGAGGTCGGCGAAGTCGGTCAGCGACGCCGGCGGCGCCCAGGCCTCATTCACGGTCAACCTGTACGAGCGGCAGGGTGAAGGCACCGGACTGGATCCCGGCGAGATCGACCGTGACGAAACGGAACCCAGCCGCCCGCACGGCGGCCTGGACCCGCCCGCGCAGGGCCGGTGACACGGCTCGCTCGATGTCGGCCCCGGGCAGCTCGAGGCGGGCGACGTCGCCGTGGTGGCGCAGCCGGCAGTCGGTGAAGCCCAGAGCGCGCAGGCTCGCCTCGGCTGCTTCCACCTGGGCCAGCTTCTGGGGGGAGACCTCCTCGTAGTGGGGGATGCGCGAGGCCAGACACGGCGCGGCGGGTTTGTCGGCACTGGGCAGGCGCAGCACCCGTGCGACGCGGCGTACGGCGGCCTTGTCCAGTCCAGCGTCGGCCAGGGGCCGCAGGACCAGGTGCTCGGTGGCTGCCCGAGAGCCCGGTCGGTCTGGGCGCCGGGCATCGTCGGCGTTCTCGCCGTAGGCGAGGGCGGTCAGCCCGTGCGCCTGAACGACCTCGTCGGAGATGCGAGTGAACAGCTCGTCCTTGCAGTGGAAGCAGCGGTCCGGTCCGTTCGCCCGGTATGCCGGCCGCTCACCCTCGTTCGTCACCACCTCCACCAGCGGAACGCCGACGAAGCGCGCAACCTCGTGAGCGGCGCTGCGCTCGGCGGAGGCCAAACTGGGGGACACGCCCATGATCGCGACCACTCGGGCCGGCCCGAGGAACGCCCCCGCCAGGGCGAGCAGGACGGAGGAGTCCACGCCGCCGGAGAACGCCACACCGAGCCGGTCGACGACCTGCAGCTGTGAGCGCACTCGGTCGACCAGGGCGTGATCGACCCCGAACGCGGTGTCCTCCGGCACGGTTCTGCTCTCCCTTGCGTATTCGGATGGGTCAAGCGACCATTCTGCGTGGAAAGCACCTCACGATCCACGCGACGGTTGGTGTGGGCGCCGAAGAGTCCCGCATTCCCTGTACCGGGGCGGTGGCAAGCCGTTCGGCGCTCACTGGGTCGTAGGGAGCCGTCTCTGAGAACAGGCGCGGCACTGGAGGTCCAGGCTACTGGTGATGACGACGACCCCTCGCCAGCTACAGCCGTGCTCCGGTTATGTACTGGTCAGGTTGTTGAGGCCGGTGCGGCTCATCAGCCTTCGACTGCAGAGCACACAGTCTTGGCACGAAACTCACGAAGCAGCCATGCGGCAGCAGAAGGCGCAGCGCCACACCCGGCCGTGAACT
>CABDYS010000489.1_pt1 | contig 10796 bp, 16 predicted proteins | sample 3421621 | NCBI WGS metagenome assembly CABDYS01 (sample SAMEA5534338, study PRJEB31848) | metagenome | biome: tundra; feature: field; material: soil | place: USA | collected 2013-05 | depth 0.45 m | reverse complement strand
ACGGCTGAGACTCTGTGGGCCAGCCGCCACCGCGAAGCCGCCTTGTCAGCGACCAACGGCATAAGGACGTTTGAAGCGGCTGATCTCGATCGGATGCTCATGACAAGGTCGTCTCCAACGTCCGCATGGGGATCCTCCTCATAGATTCCCCGCGAAGCGTTCGAAGCAGGCTGCGCCGCCAGCCGCCGACGCAGTCAATGCCCGAGGGCCGGCTGCCTCGATGAACAACTGGACCCAAGCTTGCGCCCGGTCCAGGGCCGCAGCATAGAATCATCGGTACATGCCGATAATAGTCGGTTCGTGTCGAGGATTGTCGGAGGGCTGTCTTATGGATCTGGCGATGCCACTGGCGGTGGTCACCCCCACCCTTGACGCTGCGGTTCTGCATGCCCTAGCAGCCACCACGGCCAGAGCGAGCGGCGGGCAGGTTCACCGAATGGCCGGCACGGGTAGCCCGGACGGTGTCCGCCGGGTCCTGACCCGACTCGTGGCTCAGGGCATCGTCTTGGCCGACCAGCACCCCAACGCCACGTTCTACCTGCTCAACCGAGACCACGTAGCAGCTGACGCAATCGTCGCACTGACCCGACTGCGCACGACGATCATCGACCGCATCACCGACGCATTGTCGTCCTGGTCGCCCGAACCTGTGCACGCCAGCCTCTTCGGTTCCTTCGCACGCGGAGAGGCCACAACAACCAGTGACATCGACATCCTGGTCGTGAGCGGCCCGGCAGGTGCCGCAGACCAGGATGCGCGGGCAACCCAGGTAGATCAGCTGTCCGCGGACGTCCTGAGGTGGACCGGCAACCGCGGGCACATCGTGGACCCGACCCCCGACGTCCTGGCCGCCATGATCGCGGCCGAAGACCCTTTGTTGATCTCGTGGCGGGCCGACCACATCCACCTGATGGGGACCCGCCTCCTCGACCTCCTCCGGAGCGTGTCATGAGTCCGAGAGGAAGTTCACGAGTCACTTCCTGCGCCCCGGCCGAAGCACGCGGACGTCGCGAACAAGCCAAGGCATTCATCGACGTCGCAGAGGTGGTCCTGAGCGAGCCAGCCACCCAGCCTCACTCTCACGTGGCCGCAGCCCTGGCAGTGCTCGCCGCGATCGCCGCCACCGATGCCATCTGCGGCCTGCGACTGGGTCGCTACAGCCGGGGCCAGGACCACGACAACGCGGCGGCTCTGCTGGACACTGTCGACCTGCCCGACCACACCCTGCCAACCAAGCTGCGACGAGTCCTGGCGTCCAAGGACAACGTGCACTACTCCCCACGTCTCATCTCCAAGACCGACGCTCGGGCACTCGTGCGACAAGCCCGCGTCCTCGTTGACGCCGCCGAGCGGCTATGAACCGGGTGCCGCGCCTGCGCCCGATGCCCGGCGGCAGAGAACGTCGGCCAGGGAAAAGAATAGGGAGCAAACCCAGGGGTACCGGGCCGCACCGGACGAACCTGACGCACCGCGTTCGTGCTCAGAACGCCGCCCCGCGTGCTCAGCGGCACCGCAGCGAACAGTGGTTCCCCGTTCGGGACGAAGAGGCCGCAGGTTAAAACCCTGTCACCCCGACCAGTGTTCCCGCAGGCCAGAGGCCGTCTCCCCAAATCAGGAGGCAGCCACCAAGCCCCGGACATGACAGGCCCCTCCCTCTTGACCGAAATGCCAGGCCCGCGCAAGGCTGTACTCGGGCGAGGAGGGCGAACTCGTTGTCCACCCGAAAGGGCTAGGACCGCCGCTCGACGGCATCTTGAGAGGCCCTCCTCGCCACCTCACAACCCAGCTTGTTCATCGGGGTCCTAGAGGTCGTCCTGCGGACTGTTCGGATCTAGCCCGACGACGAGCATCACCCGGCAGTCCGTGGCGCCCGGTCCGTGCCAGAACGGTCATTGCGCCTAGAAACTACCCAACAGAACCCGTAATCTACATAAGATGATCATCGGTTAGCGTGTTTGGTGGTTTCTTCAGGAGGTTCTGTTGCTGTCGTTTGTGGATCTCGACCGGTCGCTGGGGTTCGTGCCAGGCCCGGTCGTCATGCAGCTCGCCCATGTCGACATCGGCCGCGGCCGACAGGAGCTGTTCCGCAACCAGTTGCCTGCCCTGCTCACCGAACTAGCCAACCGGGCCCGGATCGCCAGCATCACCGCGTCGTCAGCACTTGAGGGGGTGGTGGTGGAAGACCACGCGCGCGCGGCAGCGATCATCGGGGGCAAGGTGACAACACTGCGGACCCGCAGCGAGCAGGAACTCGCGGGCTACCGCGCAGCCTTGGACTACCTCTTCGGCCAGGACTGGCGACCGCTGAACGTCGGCCTCTTGCTGCACCTGCACCGGATGCTGTTCGAGCAGACGAAGGTGGACGGCGGCCGGTTCAAGGACAGCGACAACCTTGTGATCGACCGATCACCGGAGGGGTCGGTTGAGGTCCGTTTCGTCCCCGTCTCGGCAGCCAGCACCGAGTACTTCACCGTTGAGCTCATCAACCGGTACAAAGACGCGCTCACCGAAGGCCGGCACCACCCGGTGCTGTTGGTCGGCTTGTTCGCGCTGGACTTGTTGACCATCCACCCGTTTGCAGACGGGAACGGTCGTGTTGTGCGGGCACTAACGAACGCCCTGCTCGATGACGCCGGATACACCGTCGGCAGGTACGTCTCCCTCGAGCAGCTCATCGCCGAGTCGGCCGACGGCTACTACGCGGCTCTCCTGGCCTCCACCCACGGCTGGCATGAGCAGACCAACGACCCGTGGCCATGGTTGGCGTACTTCACCGGCGTCCTCGCGCGGGCCTACAAGAGGTTCGAGCAGCGGGCCGCGTCCGATAGGTCGGCGGGGACGAAGCAGGACCGAGTCCGTGAGTATGTGCTCGAGCACGCGCCACAGATCTTTAGGATCGCCGACGTGCGGGTCGCGCTTCCCGGGGTCAGCGACCCGACGATCCGGCTGACACTCGAGCAGTTGAAGAACGAGGGCCGGGTCAAGCCAGAGGGCCGGGGCCGGTCAGCGGCCTGGGTCAAGGCCCCGGACCCCAGATGACCATGAGGCCCCCGTCACTCCCCTCCCAAGCGGAGATGAAGCCGGGGAACATTAAAGGAACAAACCCAGGCCCACCGAGCAGCGCCGGACGAACCAGACGTACCGCTGTCGTGCTCAGGACGCCACGGCCCGTGCTCAACAGCACGGCAACGAACAGTGGTCCCCCGTTCGGGACGAAGAGGCCGCAGGTTCAAATCCTGTCACCCCGACCAGTGCCACAGGTCTCTGACCTGCGCGAAGGTCGCACCGCGCGATGTCCCACTTCCCCGCACACACGACAGACGCCGCCAGGGAACAAGGAATACGAGGGGATCCCAGGGAAAGGCCATGGCCGGCTCCGACGGGGAGAAGGACACCCGGCCTCCCCGCACGGAAAAGCAGACCGAGCAGCAGGCAGGGTCCCTCCCAACGTGTGGTCTCCACCAGGTGCTGAGCGAATGGGTCTCAGGTTGGTTGCCGGCTGGACCCCGCGCAGAATGGCAGATCCGACAGGCCGCGGCCGTCGGCGAATACGGGCGAATCCTGGGTTGCGGTAGCACGCTCAGACCGGATTCGTCTGGTCGATGGGCTTGGCCGGGGAGCCTCAAGCACGGCCCAGACGACCTCGCCGCCATCGGCGGTGGGCAGGATCCCGAACGCGCGTGAGAGGCCGGCGACGACAGTGAGCCCCCGCCCGTGCAGGTCAAGAGCTGTAGGCCGCTCACGGGGCAGGCTGGGACCGTGGTCTCGAACGGTCAGACGCAAGGCTCCACAGTCCCAGACGACAGACAGGTCAATGTCGGTGCCGGCATGCACTGACGAGCTGGCCACGAGCTTGCTGACCACCAAGGTTGCGAAGGGGATAGCCCGGCCCAACCGCCAGTCCAGCAGGGTGCGCGTGACGAACTCCCGCGCGGCGCGCGGCGCAGTCGGGTGCGGGGCCAGGCGTAACCACTCAACGGCCGGGGTCGGGGTCGCGAGCACTGCCGTTACCGCGGAGAACAACGACGCTGTAACAATCAGTTGACCACCCAGGGGATGCACTTCCAGCGCCTCGCGAACCCGCGGGTCCGGGCAGGCCACCGCCACCGGGATCCCCGGCCAGTCGCGAACATGGCGCCCTGCCGACGCGAGCACTTCAACCGCGACAGGTCCGGCACCCTCGAGTACCGCCGACAGGTCACAGACCACGCCACGGGGCCCCTCGGCCAGAGCCAGCTCGATCGCCCGATCCAGATCCTCGACGGCATCATCGAGCCGACCCGCAACCTCAACGACCACCACCTTACGTACGGCGCGTGTTCTGAGCCGCACCCGCCGACCTGTAGCCGCACAGCCAGCTGACGGCTCAGGGAGCTCGATCGGGACGCACGGCTCGCACCGGGTCGGAAACGGGACGACCCGGTGGTCGTACTGCGTGGAAAGGTCGAGCGCACTACTCGGTTGCTGCACCATGTCAATCTCAATTCGGCAGTCCCGCAACGATAAAGACACGGGCCGCCGAGTGTCGACGAGTAACACGCGATTGGCCAACGCCACCAGGGTCTGGAGCGACTCAGCGATTCGGGCCCTACACCCAAGACCCTCCCGAACCTACGGCCCAGGGCCGGACGGCCGGCGAGCTCGAACCTGAAGCCTCAGAGCATGTCCGGCCCGTCAAAGTGTGTGCGCGTGCGTGGCCAGCAGGAGGCCCAACAGAACCCGGCCCGCACAACACGCCAGCACCGTGGGCCCGTATGGTCTTCAGCGGCTCGACACGCCCACCTGTGAAAGCCGGTACCACGCGATGGGCAGAGCTTTGCCGGCCTCGAAGTCAGCCCGAACCTGCTTGAGGCGCGCCACAAGCCAGTCATTGGTCAGGCGCACGCTTCTGCGGCAGCTCTGCCGAGGGCACGTCACCAAGACCGCCCCACGACCGCTGGTATCGACGGCCCACGCCCCTTTGCGGCCCTCACCGCCGAACGTAACGCCCTGAGCCTGACGACACATCCAAAAACGAATCAGCCGCCCGCTGTGCATGTCGCATTCGACGTCAAGAGCCACCGAGCCGGCCGGCCTCGACGCTGACGGAAGTCTCAGGAAATCCTTGACGAAATCCCCCAAGGATGGGGAGATCTCGGGCCCAACCCTTCGGATCGGCGCCAACCGTTCGCGGGCCGTCGCAACCCCTACGTCTGCCTTTCTCTGCTGCGGCCTTTGCCAGCCGAACTGGGTCTCGATGTCGCTCAACAATCCGTCAATCCGGCTGACGCACCTGCCCGGCGTGAGGCCCAACTCGGCATCGCAGCGCTCCTGATCGTTCGACGGCAACGCGATTTCCTTGAGCGCATGAACTACATCCAAGGCCGAGGCCAAACCCTGCTCCAGCTCAGTGACCGAGCGGCCTTGAATCCCGGCGACGCGCGCGCGACCGGCAACGCCCAACGGCGCGACGTGCACCCGCGATCCGCTCATGATTCACCCCAAATAACCGTACATTTCAAATGTACGTCCCTTTTCAGCCGAAAGCGCCTCAAATATGTTCCCGAATCCCCATAGTCCCTTTTCGGGTGAAAGCGCCCATGTTTATGAGCCAGATTCGGCTCTATGGTGCCGTACTCGACGGTGCCGTACTCGACGGTGCCGTACTCGACGGTGCCGTACTCGACCCAGTCGCCGCGACGGTCGCTCCGGTTGTCAACGCACGGGAGTGAAGTTCAACCCCCTACCTGCCACCGGAATCTTCTGCCGGCGGGCGGGGATGATTCCGGTGGCGCCTCGCAGGCGTTGGTGTTTCCGGAGGGCTGCGAGTGGAGTCTTCGGAGCCTAGTCGCCTTGTCGAGCAGCGAGGGGGTCCTGGGCACGCCATCCCGAACGATCGTGTTGGGTATGCCGTAAGCCACGGCGCGCTGCGTGGCCGCCCATCTTCCCCGCTCCCGCCGCCTCATCCACGCGCCGCACCGTAGCCGGCGTCAAGGCTGACCGAAGGTCACCCGCGAGGCTTGGCCTTGACGCCGGCGAGGATCGGCGCACCCTGGCAACGGCGGGAACGGGAAACAACCAGATCACGTCCATCCAGATCACGTGCATGATGCCACGATCCGTACAGCCAGCTATCAAGCATCAGGTGGCACAGATCCGTCATGGGCCACCCGGCACAAGACAACCGGCAGACTCCGCACTGCCGGATTGACTTCTTCGGGAACAAGGCTGGCAGGTTTTCTATCGCAGTGGCGCAGTCCGCCACATCCGTCGCCCTACGAACAAATGCCCTACGAACAATCGCCCCACAACTCGCCTCTGACGGTCCTGGTGGACGACGTCAGGGGGTTCAAGGACCAACGCCCCGCACTGGTTGCACGCTCATCGCCGGAAGTCCTCAGGCTGCCGGATGAGCTGGAAAGCGAACGGGTTGATCACCCGTGGCTTGACCACGATCTGGGCGGAAAGGACACGATCGGTCCCGTCGTCGACCTGCTCCTCCACCGCGCGAGGACCGGGGCTGAAGATGGACGTCGTGCTGCGGGCAGCCGGTTATCCCGTCGTTCGCAGTTGCGCCCTCACCATGTGGACCCGCTGGTTCTGATGCCCAGCCAAGACGTGGGATGACCCCGGACTTGCGGATCAACCTGGATCAACCTGGATCAACCTGGGGATCAACCGGGGTTGGCGGTAAGGACAAAGACCGGGATCGGACGCTCCGTCTTGGTCTGGTAGTCGGCGTAGTCGGGATAGGCAGCAACACATCGCTCCCACCAGATCGCCTTCTCCTGACCGGTGACCTCACGGGCGGTCATGGCCTTGACGATCGTGCCGTCCCGCACCCCGACCTGAGGGTGGGCCACGAGATTGTGGTACCAGACGGGGTTCTTGGGAGCACCGCCCATAGAGGCCACCGCGGCATACTCGCCGTCGTGCTCGACCCGCATCAGCGGCACCTTGCGTACTTTGCCGGACTTGGCGCCCCGGGTGGTCACGATGATCACCGGCATGTCTCGCATGGTCGTGCCGGAGGTGCCACCTGACCCCTCGTACTCCTGGACCTGATCGCGGACCCACTTCGCGGGACTGGGCTCGTACTCACCGTTCAAGGACATGACCCCACTCAACACCAGATCCTCGAATGGTGTCCCATCGCCCTGGCTCGGGCGGTGTTCCTTCACAACGGCTCAGCCGGTGACATCCTTGTCGGAGAAGCGAGCCCAGGCAGCCAGCCAGAAGACCAGCATGTATCCGGCGGCCGTCAGTAGCCCGCGGGTCACATCGCCCCAGGCAATGGGGTCCCGCAGAAAGTCGCCGAAGGACATCCACCAATGCGTGGGCAACCACTCGTGCGACCAGGACAGCTGCGGGATCGAGTCAAGGATGAAGCTCATGACGTTGATGACGACGACCGCGATGGTGGCACCGATCGGTTGTTCGGTCAGGGTCGAAACGAACAGCCCGATCGCCCCCAGGGAGGCGAAGCACAGCCCGAGATAGACGGTGGCCATCAGAACTCGCAGGACGGCCGATCCCATCCCGATCTGGGTGCCCGAAAGCATAGTCATCTCACCACCGCCAAAGAGCGCCAACCCGGTCACCGCTCCCACCAGCGAGACCCACAAAGTGGCAACCAGAGAGAAGATCGTGATGGCGGCGAACTTCACGGCAAGCAGCCTCGTGCGATGCACCGGGACCGTGAGCAGATATCGCAACGTGCCGATATTGGCCTCCCCGGCAACGGAGTCTCCCGAGATGGCGGCGACGGCCAGCGGCAGAAACAGACCCAGCTCGATGCCAAGCGCAGCCAGCGCCACGAACAGTCCGTTGGAGGTGATCGAGTCGAAGAAGTCGGGTCCACGCCCCTGTCTGGGCTTCGAGAGCTTGACCGTGATCGCGATCATGAGCGGCACCAATGCCAGGATACCCATCCCCGCCTGGTTGCGTCGGCGCCCGAAGACCAGCCGCAGCTCGGAGCGCAGGAAACGGGTCGAGACGTGCCGCAGGGGTCGTGCCGCCCGTGACGTAGGCAACACCGTCGCCAGGCCCCTGTCCGGCCCACTATCCAGGCCAGGGGGCAGGTCAGCCGCTGACATTGAAGCCCTCCCCCGTCAGTGAAACGAAAAGATCCTCCAGGCTAGGACGTTCGACCGCAAACCCGGTGACCGGCACATCGTCCTGCACCAGTGCCACCACGATCTTCTCAGCCGCCAGTTTGCCCAAACTGGCTACAGCCAAACCGGGTTCGACCACAACATCGGTCAACCCGAGTCCTCGCAACACCCGGGCCGCAGCTTGCGGACGGTCAGTGACGACCCGGGCCCGCGCCTCACCCACGGCTCGCACCTGTGCGATCGGGCCTTGCGTCAACAGCTTGCCCACATGCATCACCCCGATATGGGTGCACACCTGCTCAACCTCGGACAGCAGATGGCTGGAGACCAGCACCGTGGCGCCGTCGTCGGCCAGGGAACCGATGAGGTGGCGAACCTCCCTCGTGCCTTGCGGGTCAAGACCGTTGGTCGGTTCGTCTAACACAAGGAGCTCACGTGGCTCGAGCAGCGCTCCCGCTATCGCGAGCCGCTGACGCATGCCGAGGGAGTATGCGCGGTACTTCTTGTCCGCCGCTGCGAGCAGCCCCACGCGGTCCAGCGCACCGTCGACCCGCACCCTCGTGGTTCTCGGATCGGCATGACGGTCAACCGAGTCCAGCCGCACGAGATTGGCCCGGGCCGACAGGTACGGATGAAATGCCGGGCCTTCGACAAGCGACCCCACCAGCGGCAGGACATCCCCGGCATGATCGGGCATTGCCACCCCGAGAAGGCGGTGACGGCCCGCTGTGGGTCTGATCAGACCGAGCAGCATGCGGATCGTCGTGGTCTTGCCGGAGCCGTTCGGGCCGAGAAACCCATAGACGGCCCCGCGTGGCACCAGCAGGTCGACGGCGTTGACCGCGACCTGCTGACGGAACCTCTTGGTCAACCCTTGGGTGGCAACCGCGAACTCACGCAGTTCCTCGGTCACGGCCTCGGTCACTTAGCGGCCAGTGCGGCGTACAGACCCTCCGGCGTCACGGCCCCGACCACGAGCCGGCCATCACTGGTGAGCAACGCCGAGAAGTCCGTTCCGGCCATCAGGTGCCCCGAGCCCCAGCTGCCCGAGACCTTGGGCAGCATGGCGACGTGCTTCATCAGCTGGGCGACGGTCTTGTCAGTCGTGGCGCCGGCGGCCGAAGGCGTGCCGGTCGGCGCGGGCATCTTGACGACCACCACGCTGCCCCAGCCCTGACCGATCACCTTGGGCATGTCGGCTGATTTCGTCTGTGGTGCAACGGTGCTGGTCTTGGAGCCAGTTGCTGTCTTCGCCCCGGCAGGCGTCTTCTGATCGGTCACCGTGGTGCCCGGCGGGGGGTTGAAGGTGAACTGGGCCGGGTCGGGCCGGGCGAAGTCCACTGAGCTGAACCCGACCTCGAACACCGGATGGGCCACCGACTTGGCGAAGACCTGAACCCGAAGCGGGACGTGCATCCTGCCGTCGATGGCCACCCGGACCTGCGCCACCAGCGAGGTGGCGTCCCTGGGCTTGAGCACGAGCTCGTAGGCCGACCGGCCGGCCACCCTCGCGGTGCCTCTGGTCGTTACCTCGGTGCTCGCGCTGATCGCCGCCAGCGCCTTGTCGGCTGCCGCCTGGGGCGAGGTTGGCAGGCCGGCCGAACCCGGCACGCCGGCAGTGGTCTTGCCTGCAGCGCCATGAGCAGGCAACACGTAGTGCTTGGCGCTCTTGTCCTGACTGGCCCAGACCCAGAGGTCCTGCCCGTTGTGAATCACATCAGACTCGCCGAGGGTCCCCAGCAGAGCCATCCGGTCCTTGTCTGGACCGGCAACCCAGATCCGCAGCGTGTGCGTGCCCGACAGCAGAGAGGTCAGATCAGAGCTGGCCACGCTGCTCGTACCACCGAGCCCGGGCAGGCTCGGCAGGCCGAGATCAGACTTCTGGACCACGGTCCCCGACAGCCCATCCAGTCGCGCCTGCTGCACGTCCACGAGCAGCTGAGCCGCGCTGCGAGCCGGCAGTCCGGCGTCTGCGACCGCGTGGATGCCCCCGATTGCTGAGCCACCTCCGACCAGCGCCACCGCGGTCACCGCTGGGACCGCCCACCGCAGGGCCGGAGTCTTCTCAAAGATGCTCATGGGCCCATCTTGCACCTGACGCCCTGAGAGCGACCTGAGAGGCGGTGCGCGCCTGAGCACACCATGGCAGGCTGTATGGCGTGCGACTCCTAGTGGTCGAAGACGAGCTGCGCCTCGGGGCGGCGCTCAAGCGCGGACTGACCGCCGAGGGGATGCTCGTCGAACTCGCCACAGACGGACCCGGAGGCCTTGAAGCCGCCCGTCACGGCGACTACGACGCCGTGGTCCTGGACGTCATGCTGCCGGGGATGTCGGGCTACAACGTTGTCCGCACCCTGCGCACGGAAGAGAACTGGGTGCCGGTGCTGATGCTCTCAGCCAAGGACGGCGAGTACGACCAGGCCGACGGCCTGGACTACGGCGCCGACGACTACCTGACCAAGCCGTTCTCCTTCGTGGTGCTGCTGGCACGGCTTCGAGCCCTGGTCCGACGCAAGATGCCGGCTAGGCCCACGATCCTGGCGGTCGGTGACCTCACTCTGGATCCGGCAACCCATGAGGTCGAGCTCGCCGGAACCCCGGTCGCCCTGACCCCTCGCGAGTACGCCCTGCTGGAGTACTTCCTGCGCCACCCTGGCCGCGTGGTCAGCAAGACCGAGCTCCTGGACAACGTCTGGGACGCGA
>CABDYS010000482.1_pt1 | contig 11053 bp, 12 predicted proteins | sample 3421621 | NCBI WGS metagenome assembly CABDYS01 (sample SAMEA5534338, study PRJEB31848) | metagenome | biome: tundra; feature: field; material: soil | place: USA | collected 2013-05 | depth 0.45 m | reverse complement strand
ACGACCGGGCCCTGGCCGCGACCGACGCGGCCCTACTCGAAGCGGTGTCCCCGCCACCGGGTCAAACCATGCTCATCACCAACACCGACCACGACGAGCTCACCGCCGGCCTGCGCGCCGCAGAAGCCGACCTGGACACCGCCCAAGAAACCCACCGCGCCATCCCCGCCCGGCTGCCACTGGGCCAGGTCAACCCCGGCCAACAGGTCCTCGACATCCAAACCAAGCTCATCACCCACGCCATCCGGATCGCCGCGTTCAACACCGCCACCACCCTCGCCCGGGCCATCCGCGTCCACACCAGCTACGCCCGCGCCAACCGCGAAGCACACGCCCTGATCCGTCAGGCGCTGACCGGCAGCGGCGACATCGACCCCGGTGACGGCGTCCTGACCATCCGCCTCGACCCCCTACCAACCCGGCGTGCCACCACCGCCATCGCCGAGCTCTGTGAACACCTCACCGCCACCAAAACCCGCTACCCCGGCACTGATCTCATCCTGTGCTACGAGGTCAAAACCCGGCAATGACCACACACGAAATATCACTCCATGTCCAGACCCCTGGAGCCGGGCTCGCGCACCGAGAGACCACTCGAGAATCGGCGATTGATTAAGGTCCGCAAGGATAAACAACGAGAAACACCAAGACTACAACTCGGAGATATCCGCTTGTTCGGATCAAGCGGACTACACGTCAGGTAGTGGCTGCTAACGCATCAATTTCCACGAGCATAACGTCATTCGGCAAGCCGACGATAGCAGTGGTGCGACTGGGCAAGGCCCCGCTAGGCACATTCTCCCGAATAAACTCGCCATACACTTCGTTCATCGCACCAAAGTCGTCGCGCGTGGTCAGGTACACACGAAACATGATCACATCTTCCACCGATGAACCGCCGGCAGCCAAGATCGCCTTGACGTTCTCCAGAGTCCGACGAGTCTGAAGACGTACGTCGCCGTCGCCGACATACTGATTAGTGACGGGATCCATCGGACCTTGGCCAGCAACCTGGAAGAATCCGCCCTTCTTTATTCCTTGTGAGAAGACAGGCATTGGAGCCGGCGCATCTTCAGTAAGCACTACGATCTTCTTGCTCATCGTGCGGTCCTTTCGTTTTGGCCAATACAAGGCTAATCGTCATCAGTCGTTGATCCTCGTTCTCGCGAAGGTTGCCGGACCTCCGCGTATGAGTGCCAAGCTAGCGCTCGACGCGCGCGCCACCGCCTCCGGCGAGCTTGAGCACCTCTGCTTTGGTCACCATGGTCGTGTCGCCTGGCGTTGTCATCGCCAAGGCGCCGTGCGCGGCACCGTACTCAACCGCTGTCTGCAGCGGCTCGCCCGTGAGCAGACCGTAGATCAGTCCGGACGCGAACGAGTCGCCACCGCCCACCCTGTCCAGGATCTCAAGACGCTCGCGGTGCGTCGCCTGCACGACTCCTGTGGACCGTGACCAGGCGATCGCGCCCCAGTCATTAATGGTGGCGGAGTGCACTGTGCGCATTGTGGTGCCGATGACCTTGAAGTTCGGGTATGCGGCGGCGGCCTTCTCGATCATTGCAGCGAACGCGTCAACATCCAGCGTCGCGAGGTCTTCGTCCATGCCCTCAACCTCGAAACCGAGGCTCGCGGTGAAGTCCTCCTCGTTTCCGATCATCACATCGATGAATCGGGCGATCTCGCGGTTGACCTCCTGCGCCTTGGCCCGACCACCGATGGCCTTCCACAGACTGGGGCGGTAGTTGAGGTCGTAGGAGACGTCCGTGCCGTACTTCTTGGCCGCAGTCACGGCGTCGATGGCAATCTCGGCGGTGGACTCGCTTAGCGCGGCAAAGATCCCCCCGGTGTGAAGCCAGCGCACCCCTAGCTCGCCGAAAAGGTGGTCCCAGTCGAAATCACCGCGCTTGAGTTGGGACGCGGCAGTATGTCCGCGATCGGAGACTCCGACCGCCCCCCTCACGCCGAAGCCGCGCTCGGTGAAATTCAGCCCGTTGCGTGCCTCGCGCCCAATCCCGTCATATGCGACCCACCGGATGAACGAAGTGTCCAAGCCGCCGTTGAGGATCAAGTCCTCAACAAGACGTCCGATCTCGTTGTCCGCGAGCGCCGTGACAATGGCACTCCTCAGCCCGAAGGCCCGCCGCAGGCCTCGGGCGACGTTGTACTCGCCGCCACCCTCCGATGCGCGGAAGGTCCGAGCGGTGCGAATGCGGCCCTCAACGGGATCGAGGCGCAGCATCACCTCACCAAGCGAGACCACGTCATAGCGGCATTCAGATGCGGGCCGGATGCTCAGGTCAGCCATAGCCAAAGTCCCTTTCTGTCAGCTTGTCGGTTGGGCGCGCGATGCAAGCACAGTCTTGGCGACAGCGACGGCGTCGGCTGTCAGCCGTTGGATACCCGCGAAGTCACCGGCCTTCACGAGGTCGCGGGACACCATCCAGGAACCACCAACGGCCGCCACCATGGGGAGGCTCAGGTACTCGGCCAAGTTCTTAGGACCGATACCTCCGGTTGGCACGAAAGAGACGCCAGCGAACGGGGCCCCGAGCGCCGCGATCGCGGCAGGGCCACCGGAGGTGTGAGCTGGGAAGAACTTGACCGTGGTCAAGCCCAGCTCGAGTGCGGCCTGGACCTCGGTCGCGGTGACCGCTCCGGGCAGGACGAGCACCCCATTCTCTTGGCAGCGCTCAACAACGTCGCGGGACAAGCCCGGCGAGACTACGAACCTGGCTCCGGCGGCCACTGCTTGATCGACCTGCGCCACGGTGAGGACCGTGCCCGCACCCACGATGACGTCGCCCCTGGCGGACATCACGCGGATGGAGTCCAGCGCTGCGACGGTGCGAAATGCCACTTCCGCTATGGGCAGACCACCGGCGACCAAGGCGCTGGCAAGGTCATCGGCCTGCGCGGCTTCGTCGAGGACGACGACTGGGACAAGGCAGGCAGTTCTTAGGGCAGACAAGACATCCATTGGAAGTGCAAGCGCCCCCACCGCACTTCGAGACAGCTTGTGCGCAGTCTGAGTTGTCGGTTCGGTGACAACTTCGCTTCTGGATTCCATTGTGTTTCTTTCTTAGCGACGATTGGGTCTGAGTACTCAGCGCACGACTGAGTCCGAGGTTTGGTTGTGCCTGAGTGAATCGAAGAGTTCGTCCAAAGTTGGGAGACCCTCCCAGTCGCCACGCGTAGAGACAGCCCAGGCACCCATAGCGGCCGCCCAGGCAAGATTACGATCGGGGTCGCCCCCGGCGATAAGTGATGCGAGGAAACCTGCGGCAAACGCATCCCCCGCGCCAACCTCGTCGAAGGCGCTCACTGGTATCGGTTTGACGACGCTGGATTTGCCATCTCTCCATGAGATAGCGCCATCTGAGCCCTGTTTGACCACCACATGGCCTGCGCCATACTCGGCGAGTTGCCGAGCTAGACTCACTGGATCATCCCCTTGGGCCACAATCTGTGCTTCAGACACAGTGCAGAACAAGAAATCGGCGGCCCCGGCAAGGAATCGAAATTCAGGGGCGGCCTCTTCCCTTGACCACAGCGCCGAACGGTAATTGAGGTCTATGGACACCTGGGTTCCAGCACGTTTTGCAGTCGAGATTGCCGATCGCACTGCGTCGCGAGCATCCTTGCTGAGTGCTGATGTAATGGCACTGACATGAAAGACGTCGGCGCAACTGATCAGCGCTACATCGATATCAGCAGTGCTCAGATGAGAGCCAGCACTTTCTCGACGGTAGTAATCCACGTTCTGGATGCTGCTTGTTCGGCGTGATTTGAGCATGAGAGCTGTCGGGTGTTCAACATCGAATTGTGCCCGGACGTCGAGGTCCTCTCCGCGCATCTTGTTGACGATCAGGTGACCAAGTTCGTCATCCCCGACACGCCCGATCCATGACGTGCGTATTCCAAGTCGGGCAGCCCCGATGGCGACGTTTGATTCCGCGCCCGCAATGCTTAGGTCGAATCGGCTGGCCTGCCGAAGTGGCAGTGGCTCCAGACTGCACATTGAGGCGAGGGTCTCACCCATTGTGACGAGCTGTGACCGCCCGTCACTCTGAGTGTCTTTCACTTTCGAAGACTTTCCGCCATGAACAGGGCGATCCGATTCCTGAGGTCTGCCACATCGCCTCCCGTGAGTGCATCGCCAGTGAGTGGCGAACCTATGCCGAGGGCGACCGCCCCAGCTTCAAAGTATGCGTCCACCTCCGAAGCTTGAATCCCTCCTGTTGGCATCAGGGAGATATCCGGAAGCGGGTCACGGATGGACCTGATAAACCCAGGACCGCCAAGTGAACTGGCCGGGAATACCTTGACCGCCGACGCGCCGAGATCCCAAGCATGGGCAATCTCGGTCGCAGTTCCCGCGCCGGGTATGAAGGGCAATCCTCGTTCCAGCGCCGCACGCATCACCCGCTCGTCGGTTGTCGGTGACAAGAGGTAGGTTGCCCCCGCATCAGCCGCATGATGCACCTGCTCCTCCGTGAGCACGGTGCCGGCACCAATTTCCGCCTCGCGACCGACGCGGCTAGCAAGATCCTCAATGATCGCCAGGGCACCCGGTGATGTGAGTGCAATCTCGATTGCTCGCACTCCCAGGTCGTACAACTCCAGGGCAACAGGCAACAGGAACTCCTGGACGGGGGCCCTAAGTACGGCAACGATCTGATGGCGGCGCCAATTGTTTGGCAACGGGATGCGTGTACGCATGTCGATCGACTTCCCTGCTGTGTTTAGAAATAGGTGGTGACAGTGCCGACGACGGCGTAGTTGGCATCGACTACGGGCAGATACCGCCATTTGTCAAAGGCTGTGCAGGGGTGGGAGATCCCGCTTCCTATCCAGTCTCCCGGGGCGAGAGGGTCCTCGGCGGGCAGCTTGAGGTAGGCGTGCTGGTCGTTCAACGAGGTGATCACAAAGTCAGTGACCGGACGCTCGTTCAGACCGTCTCGTGTTCGAACAGTGTGCGGGATTGGCAAGCCTTGGTCGAAGGGCGCGTCGCGACGCCCGAAGTCGATGAAAGCGAGAGAGGGTTCGGGACGCGACAGAACCCGGCCCCACAACTCCAGCGCAGGCTGGAGAGTGTGGACGGCTCCAGGCTGCGCGAAGGCTGCGATACGTGCATAGAGACCGTCATCGTGGGTTAGGTAGCTCCCAGAACGGATGATTATGCGCCGGCGGGAAAAAGGGAGTTCAGCACGTTTTAGAACATCAACAACGATGTCAAAATATGCCCCTCCCCCGACGCTTAGCGTTACATGGGGTGTCTCGAATAGCCGAGAAGCGTCCAATTCTGCCGCTACTGCCGCGACAAATTCACAGTACTCCGCAACACGTTGGATTGCCTCCAACGTCCTATCGTTCGCTAGCGCGCCTTCGTAGCCGGCCACCCCGATTAAACGAAGGTGGCGCGCGGCAAGAGTGGCTTCGGCGACTTCAAAAATCTCCTGGCGTTCACGTGCTCCCGTGCGACCGCCTTCGATGCCAACTTCAACAAACACATCGATAACGACGTCGAGCGTCAGAGCACCGAGTTCCGTTTCGAGAAGCTCCACGCCCGCGACGGAATCAACGTAACAATAGAATTCCTCGTCGGGATGCGATGCCTGATATTCGGCAATCCAGCGAATTCCTGAAGGGTCCACCAGTTCGTTAGCGAGAAGTATATTACGCACACCAAACGCCCGGAACAGCCGTACCTGTGAGGGCGTCGCGGCGCTGACTCCCCAGGCTCCGGCGTCGAGTTGGGCTTGCGTGAGCTCGGGAGACATGGACGTTTTGCCGTGCACTGCGATCTGAATGCTTTGGTCCTGGCAGTACCGAGCCATGGTGGTCAAATTGTGTTCGAGGGCATCGCGCTTGATGACCATGAGCGGTGAAAAAACCTGACTTGAGGCCAGCACATCCGTTCCCTCGGTGATGACCGAGTGGCCTTCACCAGCAGACGACTTGAAGTAAGGGTCCAGGTGCAAGGATGACCCAAGGACTGTGTCAGACATCAAGCACCCGGTGCAGGAACTGCTTCGTGCGATCATTCTGTGGGTTCGTGAGCACCTGTTCTGGATCACCTTGTTCGGCGATCACGCCTTGATCCATGAACACGACCCGATCCGCTGTTTGTTTTGCAAATGCCATTTCGTGAGTCACGACCACCATCGTCATGCCCTCTTTTGCGAGGCTCCTCATAACGCCGGTAACCTCCCCAACGAGCTCAGGGTCAAGAGCCGATGTGACCTCGTCAAAGAACATGATGCTCGGTTCGACAGCGAGAGCACGTGCGATTGCCACACGCTGCTGCTGGCCGCCAGACAGCTGTGACGGATAGTTTGTCGCCTTGTCTGCTAGCCCGACTCGTTCAAGCACAGCGAGCGCCTTCTGTTTTGCGTCTGCCGCAGAGAGCTTGCGCGCCTTGGTGAGTGCGAGAGTCACATTCCCTTGTGCCGTGAGATGTGGGAACAAGTTGAACTGCTGGAACACCATGCCCACATGACCGCGTATTTCCTTTGACCTTCGCGGATCGTGCAGCGGAACAGAGTTCACCCACACCTCCCCTGTGTCGGCGGTCTCCAAGCCCGCCATGATACGGAGGACCGTGCTCTTGCCGGAACCGGAAGCACCGATGAGCACCAGAACCTCGCCCTCCATCACGTGAAGGTCGATTCCTTGAAGAACCACGGTCTGTCCGAATGACTTCTTGACATCGACAAGCCGTATTCGAGGTTCGAGGTCCAGCTGCGGCTGCAGGCTCATGCCAGTCTCCTTCTATCCAGGCTTTGTACCCACAACGAGAGCGGGTAACAGATAATAAAATAGATGATCGCGACAAGGAAGTAGATAAGTACAGGTTGCCCGACACGGTCGACAATTGACTGGCCCTGTCGTGTCAATTCTGCGAGACCAATGATGAAGGCCAGTGAGGTGTCCTTGATGAGCGCGATGTATTGCCCGACAAGCGGGGGGAGTACGAGCTTGCGTGTCTGAGGCAGGATCACAGACGTGAACGTCTGCGTGCTCGATAGCCCGAGAATTCTAGATGCCTCCCATTGACCATGGGGAACGGCTTCGATTCCGCCCCGAATGATCTCTGCAATATAGGCGCCATGATAGACACTGATGCCTATGATCGCCGCGACAAGAACGTTCATAGCGTACCCGGCATAGGCGACGCCATAGTAAACGACGAGAAGCGTGATCAGTAGAGGCGAACCTCGAAAGATCTCGACATATATTCTAGCGATTTGAGAGCCAACAGGCAGACGAGAGGTACGCAAGGTGGCTGCTACGAGTCCAACGATCGTGCTGCCGATCATAGAAGCAACAGAGAGCAGCAGAGTCATCAGAAGGCCCTGGAAGAGCAGCGGGAAGCTGTCGGAGACAAGTGAGAAGTTCATGAAGTGCCCACCCCTGTTCCGCTAGTCGCGCGCCGGAAGGTGAGACTCTGTCTGAAGGCTGAGCGAGGAACTACCAACGCGGGTTTGAATGCCCTGCGACCGATGAGAACACCCGCGTAGCTGAGGAGATTGCTGAGAACCAGATAGATCGCCAGCGTAACCGTAAACACTTGAACGAAAATCAGGGTGCGAGCATTAATCGTTACTGCGGTACCGGTGAGTTCCGGGACTGCTATGGCGGAAAGAAGTGAGGTTCCAAGAAGAATTTGAATTAGATTGTTGATTACAGCGGGATAAACGTTGCGCAGGGCCTGTGGAAACACGACCGACAGAAAGACTTGGCCCTGATTGAGCCCAAGTATCCCGGCCGCCTCGAGTTGGCCCTTCGGAACCGAAGATATCCCTGCCCGGAAGACTTCAGCTAAGTAGGCGCCGACATTAACACCGAGGGCGATAGTCCCTGCCGTGAACGCGTTTACATGGATCCCCAAAGAAGGAACGGCGAAGTACGCCACAAAGACTTGCAAGAGAACAGGTGTATTACGAATTGTCTCTACATACATTCCAGCCACGAGACGGAGGACCTTGAGACGAGAGTTGCGTCCCAACGCTGCGAGGATTCCGAGGACCACGGCGAGCATGAATGCCAGAAAAGTGATCTCCAAGGCGAGCCATGCCGCTTGAAGGAATTCTCCCATGTAGCCGAAGACCGTTGTCCATTCATAAAGCATCAGGACCTCCGTTCCGTGACTTAGTGTTTAGTACTGAGGGTTGAGTGGGTACTGCGGGCTCACGCCAAACCATTTCTCGTAGGCGGCCTTGTTATCTCCCGATGCGTTGTAGCGGAAGAGGAACTGATTCAGCCAGTTAAGCCAAATCTGGTCACCTTGCTGAACGCCGAATGCGTTGTACTCGGGCGGGATCAATGCCTCCTTGGTAACTCTGAGGGTATTGTCCAGCTTTGCCTGGTAGGCGAGGAAGTTAGAGTCCTCGATCATGGCATCCGCCTGACCCTGCCGCACCGCGAGGATGGCTGCCTGGGAAGTGTCGAACTCCTGTGTCTTTACGTTGATTCCAAGCTTCTTGAGAATGTCTGCATTAGTGGATCCCTTGACTGTTGCGATTGTCTTTCCAACGACGTCTTGGACTTTCTGGATGCTGCTGCTCTTCTTGACCAAGAGCGCCTCGCTGGCCACGACGTACGGATCAGTGAACTCAACCTGTTTTGCACGCTCACCGTTGCGCGTGAAGTTGCATATTACAACATCGACTTTGTTCGTTTGCAGATTGGGAATACGGTTGGCCGAGCTCGTGTCTACGACCTGGAGTTTGACCCCGAGGTCCTTTGCGATCGCCTTGGCAATATCAACGTCGTACCCGTCTGGATCTCCGGAAGCATTTTTGAAGCCGAACGGGGCGAAGCTCAGGCAATCGGCGACCCGGATAGTGCCGCTCTGCTGAATCGTTTTGAGTGCCGAGTCTTTTGCTCCTCCTGCAGACGCTGTTGAGTCTGTCTTGGTGGATGTGCAACCTGCGAAGGCCATCGATCCGATGGCTGCTATCGCCACCGTCGCCACGAGGCGTGGTGTCCTTTTCATTTGTGTACCTCTTCCATGTTATGTGTCTCTTCAGTGGGTTGTGCGAGAAGTGTGCTAGGAGCGCCAAGCCGCAGAGATAGTTGCTCGGCACCATGCTGGACGATGTTTGCAAGCTCGGTAATCCGTGCCCCATGAATCCTTGCGGCGAGGCCCGAAATGCTCATGGCTGCAGCAACCTGGCCGGTCCTGTCGAATACAGGAACACTGAGACAACGAATATCCAATTCGTTCTCGATATCGTCGATGGCGAATCCCCGCTTACGCGTCTTCTTGAGATCTTCGCGAAGCAGGTCGCTCGATGTAATGGTATTCGGTGTGCGCGCCGGCATTCCTGCCGCGACTGCCGCTTCGAAATGCTCCTCGGGCAGGTAGGCGAGGAAGACTTTGCCTGAGGCGGTGCAATATGCGGGCATCCGATCGCCTATGCGTGAAGCCATTCGGATGGAAGAGGGGCCGTCGATCTTCTCTACATAGCGAACCTCACCTTCAACATAGATGAGCAAGTGAAGGGTTTCGCCGGTGTCACGTGCGAGCTGCTCAAGAATGGGTCGGGCTTCCTCTCGCATGTCAAGACCTGCGAGGTACGCCCCCCCGAGGCTCACGGCACCAACTCCGACCCGGTAGCGACCGTCGGGCCCATGGTCAACCAGTTGGGCGTCGCGCAGTGGTTCGATCAGCCGAAGAAGAGTGCTCTTGTTCATGCCCGTTGAGGTAGCGAGCTCGCTCAGCGAAGCGCCCTGCCGGGTCGAGGTTGGCTCGATCAAGGATTGGAGGATGCCGAGGGCGCGTCGCAGAGAGGAGGACTTGTTGCGAGCGGCCTCCGCCTCGCGTGCAACATTTTGCAGTGCAGAACTCCATTTCATTTCGGTGCGCAACGGTAAACCGCTTGATGTCATTCGGTCAACCCCCGGAGTTGACTGGTCGAGATTCCCGCGTATCAGGGGCCGCTCGAAGACGTGGTCATGCCCGCCTGCCGCGTGGTGAGGGGTTGCCTTTCTGGGCCGGGCCAGCCTCGACGAGGCCGACAATGGGGCCAGCTCAAAGGCGGTCGCGTCGGAGACGGCAACCCGTTCCGTTGTGGGTAGCGAACGGTCATCGACGGGTCCGGCAGTGACCCGGGTCGATGGAAGAGCGGTCCCCCTCCGGTGTCTGGGGAGTTCGAGCACCGGTACCGGTTCAGAACGCCAGTTGAATGCGAGATGAGCATCGAGTTCACCTTGGTCGGACGCCATGATCCAGCCCCAAGTCAGGTTTCAGCCAGGCTTCGACGAGCCCGTTTCGTCAGCGGTGTCGATGATGTCGGCTACTTCGTTGGGCTGCTTACCCGCGAGACGTCGGCGGTCGCCTCGTTTTCCACCACTTCGCCGCCCTGGCCGAGTTCTGACTGACCTGATTCGGCTGAGAACTAGGGAGGGCATGAAGGTCGCCAAGGCCAAAGGAAGGCTGCGCGGCAAGCAGCCCAAGCTGAACCACCGGCAGGAAGCGCATCTGGTGGCTCTGTTCGACGGCGGGGACCACAGCACCGCTAAACTCGCCGACTTGTTCGGCGTGACCCGCTCCACCGTCTACCGGGCCGTGGAACGGGAGCGGGCGCGCGTCGGCGCGGATTTGGGCGGCAGGGTTGAGTACTGGCTGACAGTTGGCTCCGCTGTCCCGCAGGCCACCCCTGCGGGACAGCAGCCTGCCCTACCACCGAGCCCTTCAAGACACCGCTGGCCGTTCCGCTGTCGGGACGGCGGACGGTCGATTCAACACCACCGCGCATGCTGTGACGCGCACGCAGGCCGGCACCGTCCCGGGGAGGGACCTTTGACCCTGTGAAGCCCCTGCCCAAAGGAGCCACGCTGGTGAAGGAGGCGATGGAGGTTTGGGCGCGGAGCATCGCGGAGGAGTTGACGCAGCTGGACGCGGGACATGTGGAGGAGGATCCCTGATGAGTGCGCCACCGGCACAACCGCCTGAACTGGGCTCGGGTCAGGTTCTGCAGGCGTGCGCCGATCGCGGCGCAGGGGAGTGCGTTCCAGGCGCCGGAGCTGTGATAGTCGGGGCTGGTGG
>CABDYS010000423.1_pt1 | contig 12309 bp, 13 predicted proteins | sample 3421621 | NCBI WGS metagenome assembly CABDYS01 (sample SAMEA5534338, study PRJEB31848) | metagenome | biome: tundra; feature: field; material: soil | place: USA | collected 2013-05 | depth 0.45 m | reverse complement strand
CACGCCCATAACGGGCCCCGTCGTACACCACTTCCGTGGACTCAACTCGCGGACATGCCCAGTTGGCCATCGCTGGTTTGATGCTGCCGTTTCGGGTGTTCGACCCGATGAAGTCACGACTTGAAGGAAACGAACCCGATCTTCACGACATCATGGGCAGCCTCCCACCATCCGGCGTGAATCAGGCCTACCGTGAAAGCGGACCTGGCGAGTGCGGAACACCGACCAGAGACCTATGACCGATCGACCTAGAACAAGGAAGAACGATCATGAGCGCGATCATGCAAGAGACCGAAGTAGGCACCATTACCCCCGTCACAACCGGCCAGGAGAAGCCTGAGTTCTCTCAGGAATACTCAACGGGGCTACTTGAGGAATTGGGCTCGCTTGAATTGCTCGACGGATACGCCGAGTAGTTCAAGCGGACGTCGATCGAGCACTCCCGATCTCCACGGAAGGTCATACCTCACGCACCGTGGTAGCGACGCGCAGCGTCGACGACATCGCGGCCCAGAACATCGGCTCCAAGTCGACTCGACCTGGCGACCTGCTCTCATGCCGGCTGTTGGATCATCGGCATGGGGCTGCCCATAATGTCGATCACCCGGTGGCAGCGGGTGATCGACATCAGCGTCGGCACTCTCGCTGGGCGGGATCAGCCCGTGGCCGCGACCCATCAATCTGATGGGGTAGAGGTCGGGCCGGATGGCGGCCGAGCCCAGACCTCCAGGTGGCGGGTGTCTGCTATCGCCAGTTGAGCACGTCCTCGGTAATCCTGTTGCGGACTTCCCGCGGGCTGAGGCGGGCGGCTGGGGACAAACGTGCAGGTCATCCCTGCACTTGGCCATGAGGCATGGTTGGGATGATGCCGACGCCGAGCAGACCATCCCGAGGCTGCCCACCGCCTTCCATCGGGCGCTTCATCAAAGGGTTGGCAGTCGCCAGCCAAACGGGTGAATCTGCCAGCCGAACGAATGAAGTTGTCGCATCAGTCAGCACGGTCACTTTCCACCGCGCATCCTGTTGTTACAGAGGACGCGACGTGGGCAGTCGGAGATTCTGGAAACCGAACCTTGGCCACCCCGCGACGGCCATGCGCAACCGGGACGGATAGGCCTGTGGACATTGAATACAACACGGTTTACCAGGCAGGGCCAACCGATGTGTTGGACCTGTTCACCGACCTCGACTTTCTGCGCGACTACGCCACCGAACTCGGAGTCACTTCCCACGAAGCAGACGTAAGCCGGATCGGCGACTCTCGGTCCGTGACACTGCGCCTTGTCGCACCCACCGACGAGGTTCCCTCGATCTTCAAATCATTGGTGGGTCCGGAGATCACCATCACAGACAGGCGATCATGGGAACCCGACAGCGCAGGTGGCTACCGCAGTCCCCTGCTCGTCGAAGCGACTGCAAAAGGGCGTACCGTCAGCATCAGCGGCTTGCTGAGTCTGATTCCTGACGGCTGTGCGAGCAGCTTCACGGCACTCGCCGACGTGAGTCTGAAGGTGCGATTCATCGGAGGCTTGGCCAAAGGGGCAGTTGCAGCACTGGGCACGGATTCGATGCAATACCAGACCAAGGTCCTATATCGCTGGCTCGCCCGAATGGGCCTAGCCACCTGATCAACAGCCTTGAACGCATCGTCGGAGGTCATCGGTTGTGGGCGGTCAGGGTAGTGATGACAATCGCGGTCGCGGCAGTGTGGAGCCGGATGCCGCGGTTCCAGGGGTGGCTCGATGGCTCGTGGCCGCCGCGATCATCGGTCCGCCCTTGGTGGCTCGCCGCACTTGACCGGGCAAGCGGGTCATGGGGTGACGCACACTGAGGCGGGTGACTAGGGACAGACCTGCAGGTCAGTGGCCTGTAGGTGGATGAGTCGGTCGGTACGCCGGGTTCTGTCATCGCGCGCCGTTGCCAGCACGCGACGGACGGTCATCCATCTCGGGTACCCGTTGCCGAGCACCTCTAGCGATCTACCCGCAAGCTCGGGCGGGCCGCCCTCGAACGCTTGCTGTCTGACCTTGCTTCAGGTGGGGTTTACCTAGCCACTCCAGTCACCTGGAGTGCTGGTGGTCTCTTACACCACCGTTTCACCCTTACCCCGATGCCTGTCCGGCCGAAGCCGGATGGTTCATCGTGGCGGTCTGTTTTCTGTGGCACTGTCCCGCGGGTCGCCCCGGGTGGCTGTTAGCCATCACCTTGCCCTGCGAAGCCCGGACGTTCCTCGGCGATGTGCGTTGCCCGGAACCCGGGGTCACAGCATCGACGCGACCGTCTGACCGACTCATCCGTGATCCAGCATAGGTCCTCGGACCTCGCAGGTATGCCGCACGGCTGGTCTAAGCGCCGGCCACTGCAATGCCCGTGGTTCTCTGGTCAATGCCCGCCAACAGCGCCTCCAGCACTTGGGCGACCCCATCGTCGTCATTGCAGGGACACACCTCATCGACCATGTCGAGAACATCCGGGTGTGCGTTCGCGACACCGAACGACCGGCCCACCCACCTGAGCATGGGCAGATCGTTGGGCATATCACCAAATGCATAGACGTCCGCGGAGTCGATGCCCTGGGCTGTGCACCAGTCCCCCAGCGCGGCGGCTTTGGTCACACCGGCTGCGGTGATCTCCGCGAGCCCTGGGGCGCCCGAGTAGGAGACGACCCCCCGATCGCCGACGAGCTCGTCAACTATCCGGTGAAACTGCAGGGCGGGCACGCCGTCGCACCTGGCCAGAACCTTGCCCGGCAACGGGTCGAGCAGCTCTTCGAGCGTCGCAGCCGAAACGTCCTGGAGTGTCGTGTACTCGTCCAGGAAGTCCCGTTCCCGCCGATAGCCAAGGCGGCTCTCAACGGCAAAGACCACCCCTGGCAATGCGTTTCTCAGGTCAACGGCAATCTTCAAGACGTCTGCGGCCGCCAGACAATGCTCGTCGCGGACCTGTCGGCTGCGAACGTCGTAGACGAACGCCCCGTTGCCACACAGGGCGAGCCCGTGCTCGCCCACGAGATCAGCGAGATCGTGCAGCCACCGTGGTGGTCGCGCAGTCACAAGCACTACCTGGATGCCCGCACGCTCCACGGCGGCCAGTGCAGCCCGCGTCCGCCCAGAACACAGACCATCACTGCGCAACAAGGTGCCGTCAAGGTCTGTGGCTACCAGCCGGACGAGACTCGCTCGCGTCACTACGACCTCACCCACTCTCCTTCTGGAAGCGCACGCTGCACCTGGCCACATCAGCCTCGATGAGCCTAACCGTGACCTCGGCTCCTGCAGAGCACCTTCCCGCCACCGGGGCCAGGATCGTGGGGTCGCTGATCTGCACCAGAGCACCGTCCGAGGCGACGTCAACGATGGAGCCACGGAAGGTCTCACCCACGCGGTGGCGCAAGGTTGCCGCCTTGACGGCATCGGCACACGTACGCTCTACGGCGTCCGCCAACCGATCCGAGGCAGTCATGATCTCGGGCATGACGGGCAACCCCTGGCGCACCCAGTCCGGCACCGGGACGTCATGGCAGATGGACTCGCAGACCACCAGGGCGAAGCGGTCGACGAGGCGGCGAAGCGGAGCCGTCACGTGTGCATACGGAGCAGCCACGACCGCGTGCATCGTCTGCTCGGGCACCCCACCATCGAAGAAGGAGTAGCCCGCGCCCACTCCGCTTAACAGCCACGTCGCCTCGTGCATCAGCCCCAAATGTCTGGGGTTCGTGCGGTCCAGCGAACGCAACAGCTCGCCATACAACGTCTCCGCGGGCCAGGTGACCCCCAACGCCCGGGCCTGGCGACGGAAGCGCTGGACCACGTGGGGGTCCGGCTCGGGCATCGTGCGCAGGATGCCAACCTCAGCGTGCAGCATCATCTCTGCGGCAGCGATCCCGATCATCAGCGAGATCTGGACGGTCCAGTCCTGCGCGGGCAGGGGTGGACGCAAAGCCATGACGTAGTGGCCGTCCGCGTCGAGGCTGACGTCCTGTTCGGGGATGGGCAGGCTCGCCCCGCCACGGGCCCACTCCATGGCGATCCGTCGTTCGCCGACTTCCTTGAGCATGCTGAGGCGCTCGTCTGCGGTCCCGCGATCCACCGCGTCCTGGACCTGCGAGTAGTCGAACCGGTCCTTACTGCTCACCATGGCCCGATAGACCTCGACCGAGGTGCCCTCGCCATCGGAGTCGAGCTGGATGTCCCAGACGAAGGCGGCGCGAACCTGGTTCGGGAGCAGACTGGCGGCGTCCCGGCTGAGCTGCTCCGGGTAAAGCGGGGTGCAGCGGTCGGGGGCGTAGACGGCCTGCCTTCGCTTGAACGACTCGATGTCGATCTCGCCACCGGGTCTGACGAAGGGGGTGACGTCGGCAATCGCATAACGAACGCGGTACCCCTCACCGGCGCGCTCGATATACATCGCCTGATCAAGGTCTCTGGACGCCCTTGGCCCAACCGTCAGGAACGGCACCGAGGTCTCGTCACGCGAAGGCAGTGATGCTCCGGCGGCCCGCGCACGTGCCTCGGCGATGGCCTCCGGCGGGAAGTCCCCGGGAACCTTGAGCTCGGCGCGCACCGCATCGAACACCTCGCCCAGCTCGGGGTGCTGCGCACCCCAACCACTTTGTTGGCGCTCGTCCGTCACGAGGTTGACCGGTCGCATCGACATGAATCTCACCCTAGCCAGCACTTCGGCGCAAGGCCCGTGCTCGGCTCGCCTACCCTGCATGAGTGCTCATCCTGCTTCCCCCCTCAGAGTCCAAGACCGGGCGTGCCCGGGGCAAGCCCGCCAACCCGGAGCTCGTCTCCTTCCCCGAACTCGCCCCAACCCGCACGGCAGTGGCGCACGCCCTGGCCCGGGTCAGCGCGCAAGCCGACGCCCCGGCCTTGCTGGGAGTCAGCGACAGCCTTCGCACAGACATCGCCCACAACATCGCCCTGGACTCTGCGCCGGCCGTGGCGGTTGCCGACCTTTACACCGGCGTTCTCTATGAGGCCCTCGGCCTCCCCTCGATGGACTCAGCGACCCGACGCCGCGCCAACCGCTGGTTGGTCGTCATCTCAGCCTTGTATGGGGCCCTGCGTCCGACCGACAAGATCCCCCCGTACCGCCTGTCCATGGGCGTAAACCTCGGCGGGATCGGTCCCCTGGCGTCCGCATGGCGCGCTCCTCTCAGCGCCGTGCTCCCGCTCGCAGCACGTCGGGGCGTCATCATCGACTGCCGCTCGAGCACGTATGCCACGGCCTGGGTCCCCGACGGCGATCTCGCCGATCGATGGGTTCAGGTACGTGTCCCGGGCGCCACGCACATGGCCAAGCACACCCGCGGCCTGGTGGCCCGGTACGTGTGCGAGGCAGGCGTTGACGCCAAGACGGTGCAGGCTCTCCACCGGGTCGTGGCCCGCAGATTCGAGACGACGCTGACCGAGCCGGCCCGCCCGGGCCGGCCGTGGATCCTCAACACCCGGGTCCAGTGACCACCGCTCCGGGGGCGGTCCTGACCGACCTGGCGATCCGGGTCGGCCCGGTCCTGACTTCCTGATCGCCATCACTGTGGTAGCCGAAATCGCCGACGCCGCCGGGGTGTTCGACATTGCCGGACATTGGGCCGCCCGCGCGGGCCACGGCCGCACCTGGGTGTTGTGGCTGCTTATCGTCGTACTCTCGTGCCTGTCGACCATCGTTCTCAGCCTCGACACCACCGCGGTGCTGCTGACCCCGGTGGTGATCGCGGTCGCCCGTCAGCTGCGGCTGAACCCGCTGCCCTTCGCCATGACCACCGTCTGGCTCGCCAACACCGCCTCCCTACTCCTGCCCGTGTCCAACCTAACCAACCTGTTGGCGCTGCACAGGTTCTCGGCTCTGGGACTGGGCTACCCGGGGTACATCTCGCTAGCCCTGTGGCCCGCGATGGCAGCCATCGGGGCCACCGTGGTCGTGCTGGCGGTCATCCACCTGCGCGACCTCCAGGGGCGCTACCGCCCCGAGGCTCCCGCATCACCCCACGACCGGACATTGCTCATCGTGGCCGCATCGGTGTGCATTGGGCTCGGGCCCGCCTTCGTCAGCGGCATCACCCCTGCCATCCCGGCATCGGCTGCGGCTCTCGTCCTGGTCGGCACCCTCCTGGTGCGCAACCCTCCTCTCCTGCGCACAGTCAAGGTCCCCTGGCTCATCGTCGTGGGGGTCAGCGTGTTGTTCGTCACGGTGGACCTCGCGCTGGGACATGGCCTGCGCGACCTGCTCGCCAGCTGGGTCGGCACCGGCAACGGAGTCTCCGACCTGTTGCGCGTCAGTGCATTGGGTGCGGGCGCCGCCAACGTGACGAACAACTTACCGGCCTATCTAGCCCTGGAGTCCGTGACCGACAACGACCCGCACCGGCTGATGGCCCTCTTGATCGGGGTCAACGCGGGACCGTTGGTCACCATCTGGGCATCGCTGGCCACGATCCTGTGGAGGGAGCGATGTCGTCGGGCCGAGATCGCGATCTCGCTGTAGCGATTCGCCTGTCAGGGCGCGGTGTGCGCGCTCGCCGCGACCCTCGCCGCAACCGTGGCGCTCGCGCTCGGCTGAAGTCGCAATGATCGACCCTGAGCCAGCGGTAAGTCGGCCTTTGCCACCTCACCGCGCCGGTGACGTCAACTGAGCTCGCCCCTCACCCGAGAGCGCGCTCGAAGTCCTCGACGAGGTCGCGAACGTCCTCGAGGCCTACCGAGACCCGCAGGACGCCGTCCGTGATGCCGACGGCGGCGCGTGCCTGCTGCCCCAGACGCCGGTGCGTGGTCGTGGCCGGGTGCGTGATCATCGACTTCGCGTCGCCCAGGTTGTTCGAGATATCTACAATCTCAAGGGCGTTCATCACCGCGAACGCCTCGTCCTTGCCACCCGACACCTCAAAGGTCACAACCGTCCCACCGCCATACATCTGCGCCCTGGCGAGGTCGTGCTGCGGGTGCGACTCCAGCCACGGATAGATCACGCGCGAGACCTTCGGGTGGGCCTCCAGCGCCCGCGCGAGCTCCAGCGCCGAGGTGGACATCCGGTCAACCCGCAGCGACAGGGTCTCCAGACCCTTGAGCAGCACCCAGGCGTTGAAGGGCGACATCGACGGACCGATATGGCGCATCAGGTTCTTTACCGGGCCATCGATGAATTCAGAGGTCCCCAGGATCGCCCCACCCAGTGTCCGGCCCTGGCCGTCAATGTGTTTGGTCGCCGAATAGACGATGACGTCAGCGCCCTGCTCGAGCGGCTTGGAGAAGACCGGGGTGCCGAAGACGTTGTCCACGACCACCTTTGCGCCCGCGCCATGAGCGAGATCACAAACAGCAGCGATGTCGACGAGCTCCTGCATGGGGTTGCTGGGCGACTCGAAGAACACCGCCGCAGCCGGCTCCGACAGCGCCTCGCGCCACTGGTCGAGGTTGGTCCCATCCACGAAGACGGTCTCCACGCCCCAGCGCGGCAGGATCTCGTCAAGAATCACGAAACAGGAGCCGAAGAGGCCTCGTGAGCTGACAACCCGGTCGCCCTTGCCCAAGAGTGCGGACAGGGCGACAAAGACCGCGGACATGCCGGTCGCCGTAGCGAAGCACGCCTGAGCGCCCTCGAGCAAACGCATCCGCTCCTGGAACATCGCCACCGTTGGGTTGCCATAGCGCGAGTACACGAAGCGGTCGATCTCGTCCTTGAACGCTGCCTCCGCCTCCTGCGCCGAGGCGTAGACGTAGCCCGAGGTCAGGAAAAGACCCTCAGAGGTCTCGTCAAAGGCACTGCGGGCCAGACCGCCGCGAACCGCCAGTGTGTCCGGACGCAGCTCGCTCATCCCTGCCTCCATGGCAGTCCCGCGGCTTTCCACCCCGAGACGGTGCGGTGACCGTCCTGGCCCAGGTGGCCCTCGAAGCCATCAGAGACGTTGTACGCCGGTCCGAGCCCCGCAGCCGTCGCGGCCTTGGCCGCTGCGGCCGATCGCGCACCCGAGCGGCACAGGAAGTAGATGGGGTTGCCCTCGCGCACGCCCGCTTCACGCAGTTGCTCGATGAAGCGCCCGTTCACAGTGCCGTCCGGAAAATGTTGCCATTCAAGGAAGATGACTGACTTGCCGATCTGCGTGAGATCTGGCAGTCCGACGTAGCTCCACTCCGCGTTGGTCCGCACGTCGACCAGGACAGCGTCGGCGTCAGCTTGTAGCTCCACATACGCATCCGAGGGATCTACGTCCCCGGCATAGCTCATGACTGATCGTTGGCCCTGTTGCTCATTCATGAGGCAAGGATTCCACAGTCGAACGTCGGTCAGCGCAGATGGCTGGTGTCGTTGACGAAGGCGACCGACGCGCCGCCATCTGCCCAGACCTCGACCGACGTCAGGGACGCCGGCGCGGTGGCCAGCCGCCAGATGCGCTCGTGCGGAATTCCCAGCACGTGTGCGAGCACCGTTATGATCGGCTTGCGGTGAGTTGCCACGACAACCGTGCCCCCGGCTCCCGTCGCCCGCTCGAACGCGGCCAGCACGCGAACCTCAAGATCGGCATGCGCCTCACCGCCGGGTCGGCAGTAGCGCGGGTCGTTGCGAAACCGAAGTAGCTCCTGCGGATGGCGGTTTGCCAGGTCGCCCACGCTCTCGTCGTCCCAGTCTCCGAAGTTCTGCTCATCCCAGTCGGCGTCGATCTGCGCCCGCACGCCAAGTTCGCCGGCTATCGCGGCACCCGTCTCGACTGCGCGGTGCAGGCTCGAGGTGATCACTCTCGCCGCTGTGTCGCCGATGAACGCACGGACTCCCTCGGCAGCGGCACGGGCCTGACCCCTGCCCCCGGCATTCAGAAAAGGGTTAGAACCTCCCCGCCCGTCAAGCTTGCCCGTAACGGTGAAGTCGGTGACACCATGGCGCACCAGCACGATCCTCGTGGGCTTGCCCGTGTCCGGGTCCAGGACAACGTCAGGGCCGGCGGTGCTGCTGGTCCACTTCACGGACGCGCCGTCCATGGCCGCGTTGGCCAGCGCATCGGCGGCAGAGTTCTCAGCGCGCGGGATCCAGCTGTAGGTCACCGACCCCCCGGCGGCGGTGAGGGCAGCCGCCACCTCGCGGGCCACCAGCGCCAGGCGTCGCAGGTCAGGGGCCTTGATCTTCCAGCGCCCGGTCATCTGTTCGACCAGAAGTTTGGAGTCCAGCCGGACCGAAACTTCGGCGCCGGGGTCGATGTCGAAGGCCGCCGTCAACCCGGCGACCAAGCCCGAGTACTCGGCGACGTTGTTGCTGGCGACTCCCACAGACTCGGCCCGCTCAGCGATCACCTCACCGGAGGCCGCATCGCGCACCAGCGCGCCGTAGCCAGCCTCGCCAGGGTTGCCGCGTGATCCGCCATCTGCTTCGACCACGAGTCGACGTCCGCCCACGACGCCTCCTCAGATACCAGACTCGGCGGTACGGATCAGGATGCGGCGGCACTCCTCGCAGCGAAGCACCTCGTCCGGCGCGGCAGCCGTGAACCTGTTGATGTCCACCTGGTTGAGCTCCAGGTTGCATCCCTCACAACGGCGATGACGCAGCGCCGCCGCCCCGATGCCGCCACTGGACGCGCGGATCTTCTCGTAGAGGGCCACGAGCTCATCGCCCACGCCGGCGACGACGTCGGCCCGGGAACGAACGATCTGTTCGACTTCGGCGTCCAGCTCGGAAACTGCCTTGTCGCGCACTGCCTTCAACCCGTCAGCTCGGGCGGTCATCCCGATGCTGGCGGCCTCGAGCCTGCTGACCTCAGCGGCCAGACCTTCGGCGCGCTCCATCACCTCGAGCTCGACGTCCTCGAGGGCGGACTGGCGCCGAGCGAGCGAGTCGACCTCGTGCTGCAGGGCCTGCATGTCCTTCGCGGTTCCCTGACCTGCGTCCATCCGAGCCTGGTTGCGTGTGGTGCGTTCGCGCACAAGCTGTACGTCGGTGTCGGCCTTGGTGATCTCGCGCTGGACATCCTGCAGGGCCGTTCGGGCCCGGACCAGATCATCGTTCAGGACGGACAGCTCAGCGTCAAGAACGCGCAGCTGGGCAAGCTCGGGCAGGGTTGCCTTGCGATGCGCGATCTGGTCCAGTCGCGTGTCCAGCCCCTGCAGGTCCAGCAAACGCCACTGGCGGCTCGTATCGGCTTTCAGGACGTACCTCCGGTGTTGTCGCTCGTGGCGGCTCCGATCACGAAGTCCCACGGGTCAGTGCGCAGTGTGCAGATGTGAGTGTTCAAACTAGTACCTCGTCCGGCCAGAGCGCGCAGCAACTCCGAACGCACACTCGGCAGCCACAGCCACTCGCTCGCCCAGTGGCCGGCATCAACGAGGTATGGCGTGCCCCCACGAGCCTCTTCACGGGCCTCCAGCACCGGGTGATGACGCAGATCCGCGGTGACGTAGACGTCGGCTCCGCTGGCCCGCACGGCATCGAAGCAGTCGTCGCCCGATCCCCCGACCACCGCCACTCGAGACACCAGTGCCTCGGCCGGACCCGCCACCCGGATCCCGCCCACGGCCTTCGGGAGCACCATGCTCAGCTGCTGCACGAACTCGCGCAACGTGACCTTCAGGGCCAGCGAGCCGACCCGGCCATGGCCCATACCGTCAACGACCTGCAGAGGTTGCACGTCGACCAGAGCGCACGCGCTGGCGAGGGCATCACACACCCCGGGTGAGGCCACATCGGCATTGGTGTGCGCGATATACAGGGCAATGTCGTTCACGATCAAGGCGGTGACCGACGCGCCTTTGGCGCTGGTGGTGGCCACACTGTGCACCCCGCGCAACAGGAGCGGATGGTGAGTGATCAACAGGTCTGCGCCAGCGACCCGTGCTTCCTCGATCACTGCGAGCGTGGGATCGACGGCGAAGTGGACTGTCGAGACCGACTGATCCAGGTCACCGCTCACCAGTCCGACGCGGTCCCATGACGATGCGGTATGTGGCGGATATATGCGCTCGAGCGCGGCCACGACCTCGCGCAGGGGAAGGGGGATCACATGGCAAATATATCGTTGCCACTCCTCAATTCACTCTCTGATGCGTTGGGCGCGGGGCCGGCCTTTGTTCCCGGTGGGGTAGAGCAGGACGGTTTCTTGGATGCCGGCCAGGTTGGCCAGTAGCTCCCGGACGCTGAGGTCCAGTCCGACAGAACGCCCGGAAGGGCGTTAAACAGCCCGCGAGGTCTGGGAGAACCAGGGTGCGTCAGACGGGTCGCACATCCTCGCGGGCTGCGGTGCCTGCATGAAGTGCTGTCACCAGACTTCGCCCGGTTGCCGATTGCCCGAGAAGGCGGTCGGCGACGGCTGGGCTAGTGCGCAGTCACCTCACACGTCCTTTGGTTGTTCACTAGGCCAACCACCTCCTTCCATGTGCACTTATAAGGGTAGATCGGTAGATGCCCTCTCGCAACAGGTGGGTCTGCTTGCCGACGTTGGTCGGTTCGACAGGCAACCCACAGAATGCAACCCCCTCTATGCCATCGGTGAGCCGACCACGGTCAGCGGTTCCTGGACGCCGAACTGGCTGGGGTCCTCCAGACTGAGTAGTCGAAATCTGACCATGATGACCCGCAATGCCATTGACTGACCACCCATCGCCGGCATCGCTTTGCCGCACCCCGAGCTGAAGCTGGTCTGGGCGCGCCATCCCCATGCTGGGGAAACCGTCGACGACCTCGACGGTCTGAGTCTTCAGAGCCTCCGAGACGGCTGGAAGGGCTCCTGCCGGTTCGAAGACTTCGTGGGTCACCCTCATCTGAGACTGGGTCAGGAGCGCGTCGTTCCGCTGCCGGCATCCTTTGGTCGAGCAGGTCGCCGCGGCCATCGCTGGGAAGGGTGCCGAGGATCTCGTCTTTGTGGGCACCCGCGACGGCAGCCGCTTCGCCTCCTGTTCTGTCGGCATCGCGGCTTCGAGCCCTTGCACGAAGAGCGCCTCGACCTCTGGCCTGCTCGCCAGACGCTCCGTGAACATCTCTTCGCCCGTTACCTCGACGATCTCCACGACTGTCGGCCACGTCTTGCGCGCCAACCTCTGGCGCAAGTCCTCGACAAGGACGTCGACAGATCCGCCGAGAAGCAGCGCCGCCAGCACCACGCGGGCGAGTGTCAGCGCACGGGAGTCGGTTCTTTGCTCATGGCGTCACGGTGTCGAGGTGCCTCAGTTGTCACGTCCGAACGCTGTGGACCAAGACGACTCAAGTCAGTCGCGAATACCGGTCCCATCTATGGCAATTGTCCCGAAATGGGTCTACACACAGACAGAACGACCCCAGCCGGGAGTTATGAGCTCCGACCAGAGCCCAGACCGATCAACCTTTGTG
>CABDYS010000382.1_pt1 | contig 13143 bp, 10 predicted proteins | sample 3421621 | NCBI WGS metagenome assembly CABDYS01 (sample SAMEA5534338, study PRJEB31848) | metagenome | biome: tundra; feature: field; material: soil | place: USA | collected 2013-05 | depth 0.45 m | reverse complement strand
GGTCGCAGCCGTTGGCGGCGGCCTGAACCTGTGCGGCGAGACTGGCTGCGTAGTTGCCGCCGCACTTGGCCTCGCCGGTGCCTCCGGGGGCAGCACGCGCGTAGTCGGTGGACAGCCAGATGGAGACGGGCTTCAGGCCACCGGCGAAGTAGGGACCCGCGGGCGAGCCGATCACGACGTAGGTCACGGCAGCCGCCGGCCGCACTCCCAGGAACGCCTCGGAGGCGAACATGAACGGGCGCAGGTAGAGGCTGGCCTCTCCGCCACCCGCGACTGGAACCCACTTCTGGTCGGTCGAGACCAGCGCCCGCAGCGACTCGATGAAGTCCGTCTCCGACAGCTCCGGAAGAGCCAGTCGCCGCGCGCTGCGAGCGAACCGGGCCGCGTTGACCTCCGGCCGGAACGTCCAGACAGAACCGTCCGCGTGCCGGTAGGCCTTCATCCCCTCGAAGATCTCCTGGGCATAGTGAAGAACCGCCGCCGAGGGGTCCAACGACAACGGCCCGTATGCGGTGACCTTGGCATCATGCCAGCCTTCAGCGGTGGTCCAGCTCGCCAGGACCATGTGATCGGTGAATGTGCGGCCGAACCCAGGGTCGGCCAGAACAGCCTCGCGCTGATCGTCCGGCAGTGGGTCAGAACGCACCTGCACCGTGAACGAGAGTGCTGCCGATGACATGGTTCCTCCAAGGCGCGTGCGGGGTGTCTGCTAGCCGAAGGTTAGCCGGACTCCCTGCCACGCGGGAGCAAAGGGGTCGGGTCGACCGGCTCAGCCGGTCAGGGCTGCGATCGCGTCGCCGACCTGTGAGGTGGAACGGGTCGCGGCCCCGCGGGTGGACAGGTCCGAGGCCACAGCCTGCTCCACCGCGAATGCGTCCTTGGGCCGGCCCAGGTGCTCCAGGAGCATGGCGACGGACAGGATCGCAGCGGTCGGGTCGGCCTTGCCCTGACCCGCGATGTCGGGGGCCGACCCGTGGACCGGCTCGAACATGCTGGGGGCGCTTCCCTGCGGGTTGATGTTGGCACTGGCAGCCAGGCCGATGCCGCCGGCGATGGCGGCCGCGATGTCGGTCAGGATGTCACCGAAGAGGTTGTCCGTCACGATCACGTCAAAGCGGCCCGGGTCAGTGACCATGAAGATCGTGGCGGCGTCCACGTGCTGGTAGGCCGTGCTCACCTCTGGGAACTCGGCACCCACCTCGTCCACGGTCCGGCGCCACAGGTCGCCCGCGTGCACCAGGACGTTGTGCTTGTGTACGAGGGTCAGATGCTGGCGAGGCCTTGCCTGCGCACGGGCGAAGGCGTCGCGCACGACGCGCTCGACGCCAAAGCGGGTGTTGATGCTGACCTCGGTGGCGATCTCTGCCGGCGTGCCGATCCGCAGCGCGCCACCGTTGCCGACGTACGGGCCCTCGGTACCTTCACGCACGACGATGAAGTCGATGCCATTGGGGGCGACCCGATCGAGCGCCAGGGGGCTCTGCACTCCGGGATAGAGCCGCACCGGGCGCAGGTTGACGTACTGGTCCAGGGCGAATCGCAGCTTGAGCAGGAGTCCTCGCTCCAGGACGCCGCTGGGCACACCGGGGTCCCCCACAGCTCCGAGCAGGATCGCGTCGTGTCCGCGGATCTCCGCAAGTACGGAGTCGGGCAGGGTCTCACCGGTGGCAAGCCAGCGACGGGCCCCCAGGTCGTATTCGGTGGTGTTCACGGTGACCCCACTGGACGCGGTGACCGCGGCAAGCACCTTAAGCCCCTCGGCCACCACCTCGGGACCGATGCCATCGCCCCCGATCACGGCGAGGTTCAGGGTGTCTGTTGTCTGGGAGTCAATCATGTTCACCAGCCTAAGAGCCGTCTTGCATTGTGGATTCCCCATCTCACCTGACGAACAGCACGCATAGCAGACGGCGCCGGGATAGTCCCGGCGCCGTAGCTCAGCTGCGGCTGAGGTTTACTCGTCTGTGTGTCCCTGGTCTCGCAGGTCCAGTGACTCCTGCAACGCGCGGCGCGCAGCGAGTTCGTCTTCGCTCATGTGAATCACGTCCTTCCCCCGTCAGTGCTTGGCCATATTACCCCCGCGAGGCTACGTGGGCGCCATAGCACAGGCAAAGAGTTTCTCGCACGTTGAGACAGCCAGCGGACGTCCCAGGCGCCCTTTCAGGCTCAGTGCGCCCTGTGAAGCTCAGTCGTCGAGGTCGGCGACGCTGACCGTCGCGCCGATCTCCTGGGAGATCTCGGCCAGCACCGCTGCCGGGATCTGTGAGTCGACGGTGAGCGCCATCAGAGCGTGGCCGCCTTCGGCAACCCGGGCCACCTGCATGCCTCCGATATTGGCGCCTGCCTCGCCCAGGACACGACCGACGGTACCCACCACGCCCGGTCGGTCGACATACGTCAAGAAGACCATGTGCTCGGAGACCGGAACCTCGAGGTCGAAGTCGTTGACCCCGACCACCTTCTCGATCATCCGTGGGCCGGTCAGCGTGCCGGCCACGCTGACGACGCTTCCGTCGGACAGAGTCCCGCGCAGCGTTGTGACGTTGCGGAAGTCCAGGCTCTTCGGATCGGTCAGGAGGCGTACCTCGCAACCTCGTTCCTGGGCCAGCAGCGGAGCGTTGACGTAGGTCACCGACTCCTCGACGACGTCCTGGAACAGGCCCTTGAGAGCGGCCAGCTTCCAGACGCTCACGTCGTACTCGGTGATCTCGCCCCAGACCTCGATGTCGAGCTGCACCGGGACGGCCGCGGCCAGGGCGGTGTAGATCCGGCCGAGCTTCTCGACCAGGGCGATTCCGGGACGGACCTCCTCGGCGATGATTCCGCTCGACACGTTCACGGCGTCGGGGACGAGCTCGCCGGCAAGGGCCAGTCGGACCGACTTGGCAACAGCAACGCCGGCCTTCTCCTGGGCCTCTTCGGTCGAGGCGCCCAGATGCGGGGTGACCACGACCGATTCGAACTCGAACAGGGGAGACTGCGTGCACGGCTCCTTCGCCCACACGTCGATACCGGCGCCCGCGACCCGGCCTTCCTTGAGTGCGTTGGCCAGGGCCTGTTCGTCCACGATGCCGCCGCGGGCCGCATTGATGATGCGCACGGACGGCTTGACGAGCTTGAGAGCCTCTTCGCCAATGAGGCCCAGGGTCTCCGGCGTCTTGGGAAGGTGCACGGTGATGAAGTCGCTCTCGCGCAGCAGATCGTCCAGGGATACCAGCCGTACCCCGAGCTGCCCGGCGCGCGCCGTGCTCAGGTAGGGGTCGTAAGCCAGGAGCTTCATACCGAAACCGGCAAGACGCTCCGCGATCAGCGCACCGATGCGGCCCAAGCCGACAATGCCCACGGTCTTGCCGAGCAGCTCGACGCCGCCGTACTGGCTGCGCTTCCACTTGCCGGCCTTGAGCGCGTCGTTGGCGGGCGCGATGTTGCGGGCGGTGGCCAGTAGGAGTCCGACGGCAAGCTCGGCAGCAGAGGTGATGTTGGAGGTCGGCGCGTTCACGACCATGACGCCGGCAATTGTGGCGGCCTTGACATCCACGTTGTCCAGACCGACGCCGGCACGGGCGACAACCTTGAGCTGCGGGGCGGCGCCCAGCGCTTCCTGGTCGATTCTGGTGGCGGAGCGGATCAGCACGGCGTCGACGTCTGCGAGGGCGACCAGCAGCTCCTCGCGGTTGGCGCCATCGCAATACCGGATCTCGAAATCGGGCCCGAGGGCCTCGACGGTCGCGGGCGAGAGCTCTTCGGCAATCAAGACAACGGGCTTGGTCACTGGACCTGTCCTTCACAGCTAGCGGGAAAATCGGCACGTCGTGCATGCGGTGGCATGCGGCCGGGGCCGGTGGAAGATACCTCGGCACCGCTCTGTGCCGGGCACACCTTCACGGTGTGCCCGGCATCAGTTTAGGGCGCGCGAGTCTGGCTGGGGGCTTGAGCCCGCGATGTGGACCCCCGGACTCAGCGGGCTGCGCTGCCCTCGACGTAGTCCGTGTCGGATGCCTTGATCCAGCTCATCAGGCCACGCAGCTCACGACCGGTCTCCTCGATCGGGTGCGCAGCGGCCTTCGCGCGCAGCGCCGTGAACTCAGGGGCGCCGGCGTCCTGGTCGGCGATGAAGCGCGCGGCGAACGCGCCACTCTTGATATCGGCCAGGACAGCCTGCATGTTCTCCTTGACGTGTGGGTCGATGACGCGCGGCCCCGAGACGTAGTCACCGTACTCAGCGGTGTCCGAGACCGACCAGCGCTGTTTGGCGATGCCTCCCTCGACCATCAGGTCGACAATGAGCTTGAGCTCGTGCAGGCACTCGAAGTAGGCGACCTCGGGCTGGTAACCGGCCTCGACCAGGGTCTCGAACCCGTACATGACCAGCTGCGAGGCACCACCACACAGGACCGCCTGCTCGCCGAACAGGTCGGTCTCGGTCTCTTCGGTGAAGGTCGTGCGGATACCGCCGGCGCGCAGGCCACCGATCGCCCGGGCGTAGGACTTTGCCAGCTCCCACGCCTTGCCGGTCTCGTCCTTCTCGACGGCGACCAGCACCGGGACACCTCGGCCGTCGACGTACTCGCGGCGGACCAGGTGACCCGGTCCTTTGGGGGCAACCATGGCGATGTCGACACCGGTCGGCGCCTGGATGTAGCCGAAGCGGATGTTGAAGCCGTGTGCGAAGAACAGCGCCGAGCCCGGCTTGAGGTTGGGCGCGATCGACTCCGCATATACCGTGCGCTGGACCTGGTCCGGGGTCAGGATCATGACAAGATCGGACTCCTGGACCGCTGTGGCCACCGAGACCACCCGCAGGCCCTCGGCCTCGGCCTTGGCCCTGGACTTGCTGCCCTCGGCCAGGCCAACCCGGACGTCGACACCTGAGTCGCGCAGGTTCAGCGCGTGGGCGTGACCCTGGCTGCCATAGCCAATGACGGCAACCTTGCGCCCCTGGATCACGGACAGGTCTGCATCGGCGTCGTAGAACATTTCAGCCACGGTCGGGCTCCTTCTTTGCGTGAATTGCGTTGGAAGTGGGAATCGGATGTGCCGTATCGGTGAGCGAGGGTTGATGGGCGCGCAGTAGTGAGTCTTGTCGCGTCAGGCCGACCGTAGAGAACGATCGGTGATCGAGCGGGCACCGCGGCCGATGGCGACCATGCCGGACTGCACCAGCTCCTTGATGCCGAACGGCTCCAGGATCCGCAGCAACGCCTCCAGCTTGTCGCTGTCGCCGGTGGCCTCGATGGTCACCGCTTCGGCTGCGACGTCAACGATCTTCGCCCGGAACAGATGCGCCGTCTCGATGATGTGCGAACGGGTTTGCAGGTCAGCGCTGACCTTCACCAGGAGGATCTCCCGCTGAACGGACGCAGTGCCTGCAAGCTCGACGACCTTGAGCACCTCGACCAGCTTGTTGAGCTGCTTGGTGACCTGCTCGAGCGGCAGTTCGTCCACGTCGACGACGACCGTCATGCGGGACACGTCGGGGTGCTCGGTCGGGCCGACCGCGAGGGAGTCGATGTTGAACCCGCGTCGCGAGAACAGCCCCGCGATACGGGTCAGTACGCCGGGCTTGTTCTCCACGAGGACTGACAGCGTGTGCTTGCTCATCTCTTGCACCTTTCAGTCTTCGCGATCCCACGCAGGCGTGAGGCCACGTGCCGTCTGGATCTGGTCGTTGCTGACTCCGGAGGGGACCATCGGCCACACCATCGCATCCCGGTGGACGACGAAGTCCACCACGACGGGAAGGTCGTCGACCTCCATCGCCGCTCGGATGGTGGCGTCAACCTCTGCTGCGGAGTCACAGCGCATTCCCACACAACCGTAGGCCTCGGCCAGCTTGACGAAGTCCGGGACGCGCACCTGGTCGTGGCTCGTGTGCAGGTCGGTGTTGGAGTAGCGCTCGTTGTAGAAAAGCGTCTGCCACTGGCGAACCATGCCGAGGCTGGAGTTGTTGATGATCGCGACCTTGATCGGGATCTTGTTGATGACGCAGGTCGCGAGCTCCTGGTTGGTCATCTGGAAGCAACCGTCCCCGTCGATGGACCAGACGGTGCGTCCGGGCTGAGCAACCTTGGCGCCCATCGCCGCCGGCACCGAGAAGCCCATCGTGCCGAGGCCACCGGAGGTGATCCAGCTGTTCGGGCGTTCATACTGCACGAACTGGGCCGCCCACATCTGGTGCTGGCCCACCCCTGCCACGAAGACCGACTCAGGACCGCTGATAGCACCGATACGCTCGATGACGTACTGCGGGGAGAGCGACCCGTCCTGTGAGGTGTAGCCCAAGGGGAAGGTGGCTTTCCACTGCGCGACCTGTTGGCGCCAGGCTTCGTAGTCCCCGCGCTGACCGGCCTCCTGCTCGCTTCCCACCACGGCAATCAGATCGCTGATGACGTCCTTGCAGTCGCCCACGATCGGCACGTCGGCGGCCCGGTTCTTGGAGATCTCGGCCGGGTCGATGTCTGCGTGGATGACCTTGGCGTCAGGGGCGAACGTCGACAGCTGACCGGTCACCCGGTCGTCGAAGCGGGCGCCGAGCGTGATCAGCAGGTCGGACTTCTGCAGGGCCGTGACGGCAGACACGGTGCCGTGCATGCCCGGCATACCCAGGTTGAGCGGCTCGGTGTCGGGGACCGCGCCACGGGCCATCAAGGTCGTCACCACGGGTATCTGGGTCAGCTCGACGAACCGGCGCAGCTCGTCGCTGGCACCGGATCGGATGACTCCCCCGCCGACGTAGAGCACCGGACGATGCGCCTCGCGGATGAGCCGGGCCGCCTCGCGGATCTGCTTGCTGTGCGGTTTTGCCACGGGCCGGTAACCGGGAAGGTCGAGCTTCGGCGGCCACACGAAGGTGGTCTGAGCTTGCAGCGCGTCCTTGCTGATGTCGACCAGGACCGGCCCGGGTCGGCCGGTCGAGGCGATGTGAAACGCCTCGGCGATGGCGCGCGGAATAGCGTCGGCGTCGGTGATCAGGTAGTTGTGCTTGGTGATCGGCATCGTGATCCCGCGGATGTCGGCCTCCTGGAACGCATCCGTGCCGATGGACCGGGACGTGACCTGACCGGTGATAGCGACAATCGGGACCGAGTCCATATAGGCGTCGGCCAGCGGCGTGACCAGATTCGTCGCACCCGGGCCGCTCGTGGCCATGCACACGCCGACCCTGCCGCTGGCGGACGCATACCCCTCAGCGGCGTGTCCCGCGCCCTGTTCGTGGCGCACGAGGATGTGCCGCACCTTGGTGGAGTCCAGCAACGGGTCGTATGCCGGCAGGATCGCCCCGCCGGGGATGCCGAAGACGGTGTCGACGCCAACGGCTTCGAGGGCCATCACCAGGCTCTGTGCGCCGGTGACCTGAGCCGGCGGCGCCGCGACCTCACCGACTCGTGCGCGCATCGAGCCCGCAAGGTCCGACGGAGAGGGTCGGGGTCCTGGCTCTGCATTGGCCGAGCCTGCCGGGCTCGAACCTGCCGGGCTCGAACCTGGCCGGGGGGCGTTGCCGTCCGTCACTTTCGTCACCGCTTTCAAGAAACGAGCGCCTCGTCTGTTCCGTGGTCCGACAGAAGCCCGAGATCACGGACCATCTGCACAAAAAAACCCCCGGTCCGGATCCGGACGTGAGGGGCAGCGCGCTGACTCGGATGAGAGTCTGCGCGCTAGGGAAGTACGAAAAATCGGTCCACGCCCCAACCGTGCGACACCGCCGATTCCGTGTCAACTGGGGGTGCTCACCGTCTCAGCATTTGGAGGAAATGTCCGATATCTGGACTCGTGACTCCCAGCCCTGGCCAGGTTCCCAAGCCGCGCCCCTGTGCCACGGGCGCGGGCAGGAGTCCCTAGCCACAGACCGCGCCGCCGGCAGCACTTCCCACCAGCTTGCGGTACTTGGCCAGCACACCTCGGGGGTACTTGGGCGCAGGCGCAGTGAATCCAACCGCACGCTCGGCCAGCACCTCCGGGGTCAGGTCGACGTCAAGGGTTCCTGCGGCCACATCCAGCCGGATTCGGTCACCGTCCCTGACGAAGGCGATGGGACCTCCGTCGATCGCCTCGGGAGCCACATGGCCGACGCACAGGCCTGTGGTTCCTCCGGAGAACCGGCCATCGGTCAGCAACAGCACGTCCCTGCCGAGGCCCGCACCCTTGATGGCTCCGGTGACAGCCAGCATCTCGCGCATGCCAGGACCTCCCTTGGGGCCTTCGTAGCGGATGACCACCACCTCACCGGCCTGCAGGGAGCCATTGCCGACGGCATCCATCGCCGCGCGCTCACCGTCGAAGACTCTTGCACTTCCCTCGAACACGTCCGTGTCGAAACCAGCCGACTTGACCACAGCACCCTCCGGGGCCAGGGAACCGCGCAGGATCGTCAGACCGCCGCTCTTGTGGATGGGCTGGGACATGGCACGCAAGACCTGACCATCGGGGTCCGGCGGCCGGACCTGGGCGAGGTTCTCCGCGACCGTACGACCGGTGACCGTCAGGCACTCACCGTGTAACAGTCCGGCGTCCAGCAGGGCCTTCATGACAACCGGAACACCCCCGACGCGATCGATGTCGGTCATCACAAACCGGCCGAACGGCTTGACGTCGGCCAGGTGGGGCACCGTGGCCCCAACCCGCGCGAAGTCGTCCAGCGACAGCTCGACCTCGGCTTCGTTGGCGATGGCGAGCAGGTGCAGAACAGCGTTGGTGGAGCCGCCGAAAGCCATCACGACGGCGATGGCATTCTCGAATGCCTCCTTGGTCATGATCTGGCGGGCGGTGATGCCACGGCGCAACATCTCGACAACGGCTTCGCCGGACTTACGGGCAAAGCCGTCGCGCCGACGATCGGTGGCCGGTGGTGCCGCACTGCCGGGCAGCGACATCCCCAGGGCTTCGGCCACACAGGCCATCGTGTTGGCGGTGTACATCCCACCACAGGCACCTTCGCCCGGGCAGATCGCACGCTCGATGGCGTCGACGTCTTCGCGGCTCATTCGACCCGCGGCGCACGCTCCGACGGCCTCGAAGGCGTCGATGATCGTGACCGTCCGCTCCGACCCGTCGCTCATCTTGGCGATCCCCGGCAGGATCGACCCGGCATACAGGAAAACACTAGCAAGATCCAGGCGCGCAGCGGCCATGAGCATGCCCGGTAGCGACTTGTCGCAGCCGGCCAGCAGAACGGAGCCGTCAAGGCGTTCGGCCTGCATGACGGTCTCGACGGAGTCGGCGATGATCTCGCGGCTGACCAGGGAGAAATGCATCCCCTCATGGCCCATCGAGATGCCGTCGCTCACGCTGATGGTGCCGAACTCCAGCGGGTAACCACCGGCGGCATGGACACCGTCCTTGGCGGCCTTGGCGAGCCGGTCCAGGGAGAGGTTGCAGGGGGTGATCTCGTTCCAGGAGCTGGCGACGCCGATCTGCGGCTTGACCCAGTCGTCATCGCCCATACCGACGGCTCGCAGCATGCCACGGGCCGCGGCCTTCTCAAGCCCGTCGGTGACCTCGCGGCTGCGCGGCTTGATGTCAGGCCGACCAGAGGCTGTGGTCGCGCTGGTCGATGTCGGGGTGGTCGAGGTCAGGCTGGGCGATGGGGTCGAACGCTGGGTCATGACAGGATTCTATGACCCCGTCCACAGACTCGGACCCGGATCTCGCCGAACGGACAAAGCGGGTTATGGCGGCAAGCTCAGCCGGGATCCAGCGGTGAACTTGGTCTCGGTTGCTGGTCGCAACACGCGAATGCCATTCTGATGAGCAAGGAGAATGCGACTTGACTAGAGCCGTATTCATCCGCACACGAGGGCGGCGGGCCCAACGCAGTCACCGAATGCGACAAGGGTCAGGATCCGCTCGTTGCCTCCGTCGACCACCTAGCCGTCCCGGTGGGTTGGGACGCGGGCAAGGTAAGGGTCAGGCGAGAGACGAAAGAGCGTCGTTTGCCCAGAGGCCACCCCGCCTATTTCAGCGAGCGTCCTTCGTATGTGGTTCCTTTGACGGTTGGTCCCGTCGGTTGAAATGTCCGGCCAGGCCTCAGATCTGAGCTCGGCGGCCATGTGACCTGGGCCACACGTTCGGGCGTGTCTGGGGTATACACTTTGAAGTCCTTCGTCCCCCCAGACTCTGGTGACGTCGGCTTATCCCCGGTGCTGCTCCCGAACCTCGGTGGCCCGTGTCCTCACTTCCGGGACCACCGAATTGAGTTGGCTATGGTGCAGCAGCCGAGCATTCCGCAGGACCTTCACACAGATTCCGACCGCCACCTCGTCATGTTCCCGACCCCGCACGAGGCCCACGTTCCCCCAAAGCGCCCAGCGCAGTCAGCCGGCCGGCTAGCATTCGGAGTCCTGCCCGCCGACGACGGCGGCAAGGTCGACTGGGCGGTGATCAACGCCCCGCGGCCAAACCCATTGACCGACAGAGGCTCTTCAGAGCGTGCCACCGCAGCCCAAGCAGCCGTCGCTCCTGTCCACGGTCTCGGCCAGAGCCCCTTGACGAGAAGCCGATCGCAGTACTCTCCCTCCCACCGGCACGACGACACCTCCAACTACCTTGGCTAGCGAACTAGACCGGAGCTCGATGCCGGTCCGGAAAAACACACGAGTCCTACAGATCGACTCGAACGGGCAGTCCAGCTCGGCCCGCCTCGTCAAGTCGCCGAGCATCCGGTGGTGGCGCTCGCTGAGCATGGCGACCGGGGCCGCGGTCGAAGCCTCCAGGCCACGCGCTTGGATCCAGCAACGACATGGCCAACTCCAGTCCGGAGCCCGTGAAGAACGCCGGCGTCGTCAAAGCCATCTGAGCCGCGCGCTGGACTCGTGTGGGCGTGCCTTCATCGGCCGAGGCTGACGTTACTGGAGGCGGAGGCGACGGCTGGTTGTGCTGCCTGAGCAGCGCATCGAACGGCCCATAGTTTCGAGCGCTGACTGCGCTCGGAGTCAATCCGGGGGTGAGGCCATAAGCCCCCGCTGTTCTGTCGGACAGACAGCGGGGGCTCAGTGGCAGACAATTCGGCCTACTTGCTTTGCCCAAAGCTTTGGATGCGCTGCTCAAAGGGACCAACGGGCGAAGTCCATTGTCTGACCTGGTCACCCCGGCCACAGGGTTTGCCCTGAATGAAATCGTCCCAATGTTGGAGCAAGTGAAGGCGCTTGACTTTGGTGCCTGGGGTAGGACGTTGCAGATCGGCGAGACGTATGCGCACGCCCTTCAACTGCCGCTGGGCTCTGGAGACAATGAGAAGAAAGCGAACGAGATAGCCGACACGTTGGTGTATGGATACCCGCATCACCTATATCCCATCGACGACGTGGAATCAAAGCAGATTGGTCTCAACGTCTCTGTGATGAAGACAGAAGAATATGAAGCTGCGCTCGATGTTGCTGAGGCTCAGACCTCCTTGAGTAGTGACCCGTTCACCGTTGAGATTTACGCCGTGGCGAGTTGGTAGGTCAGTGGCCGGGGGTCGGTGGGCATGACCGCTGGGGTGGCGTTGAGCTCTTCGGTGAGGAGTTGGAGGGCGCGGGCGACTCGTGGGCTGTCGGGCCGGTCGAGGGTGATGGTGATCGCGTTGGCCGTGTAGGCGACGTGGCCGCCGAGGTGGAGCAGGTTGCGCAGGATCGCCCGGTACTGGTTGGGGTCGGCGGGGTAGGCGTTGAAGTGCTCGGCCAGCCATGCTTCGGCGTTGAACGCGAGTAGCCGCAGCACCATTTGTAGGCCGCGGCGCCCCAGGTGGGGGCGGGCTAGTTTCGCGTCGGGGTCCAGGTCGGTGGCCAGGACCTTCGCACGGATGGGCCGTAGCGCGGTCTTGGCGTCTTCGGCTGCGGCGATGGCGGTGTCGATCCGTCGGTGGACTCCAGGTAGGGCGGCGTTCTTCTGTTTGGGGGTCCCCTGCCCGTTCAGGAGCTGGGGTAGGGCGCGTTCGGCGGTGGCGAGCTCGTCGTGGGCGGCCACCAGGGTTTTGCGGGCCGCGGTCCGGGCCGGGTTGGTGACGTTGCGGGTGTCGGGGCCGATGTCCATCCCGTAGCCGGCCAACGCGTCGATACCGTTGTGTTCGGCGGCGTATTTGAACATGTTCTCGATCCGCCACCGGGCCCGCAGCCAGTACAGCAGCCCTACCGCGGTGGCGGTCGTGTCGCTGGTCAACACCTGCAGGACGGGTGCGTCGTTCTCGAACAACGTGAGCTGGCGGGCGGGGCCGTACCCCTTGATCTGCACGGTCTCGTCGGCGAGCAACACGACCTGCTGCTCGCCGCCGCGGGTGATGGTTGCCTGTACGGGGGTGGCGGTGGTGGCGGCCAGTGGGGCCCGGGCGTAGCTGACCCAGTGCGCGCCCGCTTCCCGGCAGGTCGTGAACGCTGATGGGTAGGACCCGCCCCGGTCGAAGCCGAGCAGGATCGGGGCATCCGGGCCCAGGACCTGCCGCAGCTGGGCCAGTACCCCGCCAAGGTTGGAAGCCAGCCCGGTCGGCTCACCGGAGCCGAAGACCACGGCCCGGCCGCGGGCGTCGACCACCAGGGTGTCGTCGCGCCCGGGTTGGGCGTGGCGGCGTTTGGTGTTCCAGCCCTTGGCGACCGGTCGGGCGCCGGCGTAGGGCACGAAGTGGTCGTCGACGAAGTACACGGCGTCGGCGGCGGGGTCCGCGGCCAGCATCCCGGCGGCGAACGCGCGCTGCAGCCCCAGCGGGTCGGACCCGTCGGCCAGGGCCGACAACCGGGTCCGCAACGTCGCCAGCTCCGGGTTCGACGCCACTCCCCCAGAACTGGGCGGCCCGCAGGATGTTCGCGGCCCCTTCACCGATGAACACGGGTATGTCGGTGGGCAGCTGGGGTGCCAGGCCCCAGTGGTCCTGGTGGCCATGGCTGATGACGACACCCAACGGTCGGGTCCCATCCTCATCCAGCCCGATTGCGGCGGGCAACGGAACCACCTCACCCCAGGCCGCGGTCAGAGGTTTGCCGATGTCCAGGATCAACGTGTCCTGGCCGTGGCGCAGCTCAACGCAGTTGCCGCCGATCTCGTGGGCGCCGCGGTGGATCCGCACCTCGAGGGGCGCTGGTTCGCCGAGAGCCTCGGCGTTCATCCGAGTCGTGCTCATCCGAGACGCTCCAGCGCCGCCTGAAGTGCAGCCTTGGGGTGGGCATGAGGCAGAAC
>CABDYS010000334.1_pt1 | contig 14078 bp, 10 predicted proteins | sample 3421621 | NCBI WGS metagenome assembly CABDYS01 (sample SAMEA5534338, study PRJEB31848) | metagenome | biome: tundra; feature: field; material: soil | place: USA | collected 2013-05 | depth 0.45 m | reverse complement strand
TACCGCCAAACGCACGCAAATACCGCAGAGCCCGGCTCATCAACAGAAAGGGACCACCGCGATGCATTGTCCTTTCTGCCACTACCCAGACAGTCGAGTCATGGACAGCCGCACAGCTGACGACGGCACCGCGATCCGCCGGCGTCGGCAGTGTCCAGAGTGCAACCGACGGTTCACCACGGTCGAGACCACGAGTCTGTCGGTGGTCAAACGTAGCGGCGTTACCGAGCCATTCAGCCGCAGCAAGGTCCTGGTCGGCGTGCGGAAGGCTTGTCAGGGACGTCCGGTGACCGACGACGACCTGGCCAGGCTCGCTCAGCAGGTTGAAGAGATGATCCGGGCACTGGGGAGCGCCGAGGTTGACGCCCACGAGGTGGGTTTGGCCGTGCTCGGACCGCTACGCGAACTCGACGAGATCGCCTACCTTCGGTTTGCCAGCGTCTACCAGGCGTTCGAAAGCCTGGAGGACTTCGAGTCAGCGATCACCCTGCTTCGAGCCGAGCGAGAACCAACCGGTCGAGAACCAGACCCAGCCGACCTGCCAGCACCTCCCGCGCGAGGGAATGGCGGGTAGCTAGCCCCGGCAAGACCCGACCACCGGTCGTGTCAGTGGCGGAGCGTCAACGACCGCAATGTCAGTGGCGCAAGCAAGACTTAAAACACCCAATACCAGGGCCAAGGAGGCCATCAATGACTGAGACGACCGGCGCGAGTGCAGGTGCGCGACGCAGCAGCGGCAAGAAGGGTGTGAAGGTCGAACGCATCTTCACCACCCCCGGTGTGCACCCCTACGACGAAGTCACCTGGGAGCACCGCGACATCGTCCAGCAGAACTGGAAGACGGGTGTCACGATCTTCGAACAGCGTGACGTGGAGTTCCCGGAGTTCTGGTCGGTCAATGCCTCGACGATTGTCACGACCAAGTACTTCCGCGGTGCTGTCGGCACCCCCGAGCGGGAGAAGGGGCTCAAGCAGCTCATCGACCGCGTCGTGCTGACCTATGTCAAGGCTGGCACCGATAACGGGTACTTCGCGACGCCCGAGGACGCCGAGCTGTTCGAGCACGAGCTGACCTGGGCGCTGCTGCACCAGGTGTTCAGCTTCAACTCGCCGGTGTGGTTCAACGTCGGTACCACCTCCCCTCAGCAGGTCTCGGCGTGTTTCATCCTGGCCGTTGACGACTCGATCGACTCGATCCTCAACTGGTACCGGGAAGAGGGGTTCATCTTCAAGGGCGGTTCCGGCGCCGGCGTGAACCTATCCCGCATCCGCAGCTCCAAGGAGCTGTTGTCCTCAGGCGGTACAGCCAGTGGTCCGGTCAGCTTCATGCGCGGCGCGGATGCCTCGGCCGGCACCATCAAGAGCGGTGGAGCCACGCGACGTGCGGCCAAGATGGTGGTCCTGGACATCGACCACCCCGACATCGAGGACTTCGTCCAGACCAAGGCGCGCGAGGAGCGCAAGATCCGGGCGTTGCGCGACGCCGGCTTCGACATGGATCTGGACGGCAAGGACATCATCTCCGTGCAGTATCAGAACGCCAACAACTCGGTCCGTGTCACCGACGAGTTCATGCGCGCGGTCGAGGAGGGCACGGACTTCGGGCTGAGGGAGCGCGGCAGCGGCGAGGTCATCGAGACCGTCGACGCCAAGGACCTCTTCGAGAAGATCGCCAAGGCCGCCTGGGAGTGCGCCGACCCGGGCATCCAGTACGACGACACGATCAACGACTGGCACACCAACCCCGAGACGGGCCGGATCACCGCATCCAATCCCTGCAGTGAATACATGTCGCTGGACAACTCCTCCTGCAACCTGGCCTCGCTCAACCTGATGAAGTTCCTACGCGACGACGACACCTTCGACGCCGCGAGCTACCAAAAGGTCGTCGAGCTCGTCATCACCGCGATGGACATCTCGATTTGCTTCGCGGACTTCCCGACCGAGCCGATCGCGGAGGTCACCCGTGACTACCGTCAGCTGGGCGTCGGCTACGCCAACCTTGGCGCGCTACTGATGGCGACCGGCCACGGCTATGACTCCGATGGGGGTCGCGCGCTGGCCGGCGCGCTGACGTCACTGATGACCGGTGCCGCCTACAAACGTTCTGCCGAACTGGCCGCGGTGGTTGGACCATATGCCGGGTACGCCCGCAACGCGGACGCCCACAAGCGCGTGATGCGTAAGCACCAGGCGGCCAACGACGCTCTGCGGACCCTGGACGCGATGGATGGTGACGTCCACCGTCTGGCCACCAAAGCCTGGGACGACGTCATCAAGCTGGGCGAGAAGAACGGCTTCAGGAATGCCCAGGCCAGCCTTCTCGCGCCGACCGGCACCATCGGTTTCATGATGGACTGCGATACGACTGGCATCGAGCCGGACTTCTCGCTGGTCAAGTTCAAGAAGCTGGTCGGCGGCGGCTCGATGGAGATCGTCAACCTCACGATCCCGCGAGCGCTGAAGAAGATGGGCTACACCAACGAGACCATCGAGGCGATCGTCGAGTTCATCGCCGACAAGGGTCACGTCGTGGACGCCCCCGGCCTCAGGCCCGAGCATTACGAGGTCTTTGACACGGCCATGGGCGAACGCTCGATCTCGGCCATGGGTCACGTCCGGATGATGGCGGCCACCCAGCCGTTCCTGTCCGGCGCGATCTCCAAGACGGTCAACCTGCCCCAAGACGCCACGGTCGAGGAGATCGAGGACGTCTATATGCAGGGCTGGAAGCTTGGCATCAAGGCGATGGCTGTCTACCGGGATTCCTGCAAAGTCGGCCAGCCGCTGTCCGACGGTGGATCGACCGCCAAGGAAGCGGCCGCCGACAAGGCTGCCGGCAAGGTCGAGCGGATCATCGAGTATCGCCCGGTCCGCAAGCGCCTGCCCAGGAGCCGTCCGAGCCAGACCATCTCCTTCTCGGTGGGTGGTGCCGAGGGTTACCTGACCGCCGGTTCCTACCCCGACGACGGCCTGGGCGAGCTGTTCCTGAAGTTCGGTAAGCAGGGATCGACCCTGGGCGGCGTCATGGACGCGTTCTCGATTGCAGTTTCGATCGGCCTGCAGTACGGCGTACCACTGGAGACCTTCGTCGAGAAGTTCACCAACCTGCGCTTCGAGCCGGCCGGCCTCACCGACGACCCGGACATCAGGATGGCGCAGTCGATCATGGACTACGTGTTTCGTCGCCTGGCGCTGGACTATCTGGACTTCGACACCCGCACGTCCATGGGCATCCACACCGCCGGTGAGCGTATGCGTCAGCTCGAGACCGGCTCTTATGCCGCGCCGGTGAACCCCGAGTCCGACGAAGCTGTCTCGGACGAGCTCGAGGGTTTCGCCCAGTCCGCCCAACTTGCCCAGAAGTCCGAGAAGCGGGACTGGACCAGGGCCGAGGCCATCGAGAAGTCCGGTTCGGGTGCTGCTTCGGCCGGGTCAGCCGAGGGCGTTCACTCCTCTGCCGAGCTGATGGAAAGGTTCTCGGGCAAGTTCGCGGATGCGCCGATCTGTCTGACCTGTGGCACCAAGATGCGGCCTTCCGGTTCGTGTTACGTGTGCGAGGGATGCGGCAGCACTAGCGGCTGCAGCTGAAACCCTCCGCTATTGCATCTGATGCAACATAGGGAGCACGCACCTTCAGCGTGAAAAGGCCAGGTCTCAGGGCGGTTCCGGAGAGTTCCGGGACCGCCCTCGGCGTGTCCGACCTGCAACAGCGCCTCCGGGACGTGAACAGATGCAATGATGTTGCATCTGGCACAACACGATTCTGGAGGGGTTGATCAGCGTCACCGTCACGTGGTCGAGGTGGCGGCGCTGTCGACGCCTTCGGGCTGCGGCCGGGTGAGTTGTTCGAGTAGGAACACGAACGACTCGTACGGACGGCCGGTGGCGTGTCGCATGCCCATCTCGCAGGTTCGGTTGGCCGAGAGGTACGCCTGCGCTGGTGTCGCGTCCAGGGCGGCTTTCTCCTCGCGGGTGGCGGAGACGACCAGTTCGGGGTGCAGCAGTCCGCGGTCTCCGGCGGTGCCGCAGCACGTGGTACCGACCGGGACGAGCACTTCGGTGGCTAGCTGTCCGGCGATTTTCTCCAGCGTCTTGGTCAGCCCGAGATCCGTGGTGGAGCAGGTGGGGTGCACCGCGACTCGCTCCAGGGTGCCGCTGACGGTGAGCGCGGGGAGCAGGTCGTGGCACCAGACGATGGAGTCGAGGATGGCGATCTGGTCCAGGCGGGCGCGGTGCTCGTCGTCGAGGTAGTTCTTGACATCGTCGAGCAGGCCGTTCGTGCACGATGCCGCGTCGATCACGACGGGTATGGTGCCGTGCTCGCTCCACTGCCACAGGGCATCGCTCGTTTTGGCGGCCATCCATTCGTGACCGCGTTTGTAGCCCTTGCTGCTCCATGGCGTCGAGCAGCACTTGCCTGCGACGTCGTCGGGTATCCACAACGGCTTACCGGCCCGAGCGGAGACATCGACGAGCGCTTGGGGCAAGGACGGGTGCTGCGGCTGGTCGGGGTCGCGGCCGAAGATGCGGTTGATGCAGGCGGGGAAGTACACCGCTGCCGCGCCCTCGCGAGTCGTCGCTGGGAGCTTGCGTGGCGCGGAACGGGGCATCGGACCAGGGACAGAGGGAACCAGGTCCTTGCTGATCGCCAGTCGGGCGCTGGCGGTCAGTCCGGTCAGCGCCTTCACACCGATGGTGCGCTGGATGATGTCGGCGGCGCCCATCGCGGTGCGGGCGAGCTTCTCCACCGTCGCCCACTGCTTCGCGACCTTCAACGCGACCTTCTCCCGTGCCTCGGTGGACTCGGCGCGGCGGAAGCCTTTGATGAGCGTGCCGGTGTTGATCGAGACCGGGCAGGGGATGGCGCAGGCGCCGTCGACCGCGCACGTCTCGATGCTGTCGTACTCGTATTCGTGCTGTAGCTGGGCGAGCACCGGTGACCCCTCGGGCTGACGCGCCATCTCGCGGCGCAGCAGGATCCGCTGCCGCGGGGTGGTGGTCACGTTGCGGCTGGGGCACGCCGCCTCGCAGAACCCGCACTCGATGCAGTGAGTGGCGACGTCCTCGATAGCGGGCGTGGACTTGAACGCCTTGAGATGGATGCCGTCGTCGCGGGTGAGCACGATGTTCGGGCCCAGCACGTTGTGCGGGTCGGCGAGGGCCTTGATGCGCCACATCATGTCGGTGGCCTTCTCGCCCCATTCGTGGCTGACGAACGGCGCCATGTTCAGGCCGGTGCCGTGCTCGGCCTTGAGCGAGCCGTCGTACTTGTCGATGACGAGCTCGACGAGCTCGGACATGAACGCGGCGTACCGGTCTCGGTCAGCGGGGTCGGCGAGCTTCGGGGTGAGGATGAAATGCAGGTTGCCGTAGGCGGCGTGGCCGGCCACACCGGGCAGGAACCCGTGCTTGGCCAACAGCGCCTGCAGGTCGAGGGCGCCTTCGGCGATGCGGGCCGGGGGGAAGCAGACGTCCTCGGTGACGAGGGCTGTGCCTTCGGGGCGCAGCTTGCCGATGATGCCCAGCAGCCCTTCCCGCACACGCCAGTGGAGTGCGATGAGCTCCTCGTCGCGGGTGAAGTCCAGCGGGTGCAGCAGGTTGGCGTCGGCAACGAGTTTGGTGACCTGCTCCTCGGCGGCGTCGAGTTCGGCGTCGTTGTTCGCGCCGAACTCGACCAGCAGTGCGGCCGCGCCCGCACCGAGGGTCTTCCAGTACTCGGGGGTGCCGGGGAAGAAATACGCGGCGGCGGTCAACGCGGGGGCGACCATCAACTCGACCGCTTCCGCGCCGAGCGCGACCAGGTCAGGCACCAGCGCGACAGCCTCGTTGATCGACGGCAGCGCGATCCAGCTGACCGTCGTCGCCGCGGGCGCCGGCAAAGTGTCGATGACCGCCTCGGCCACGAACGCCAGCGTCCCTTCAGAGCCAACGATCAGGCGCCGAAAGATGCCCAGGGGCGTGTCGCCGTCCAGCAACGCCGCCAGAGAGTACCCGGTCGTGTTGCGGATGGAGAACTTGTGCCGCACGCGCGCGCTGAGCTCCTCGTCGGCAAGCATCTCGGCACGTAGCTGCATCAGGCCGGCGGCAAGCTCGGGTTCTGCGGTGGCGAACTGTGCCCCGGCGTCGGATGCGCCGGTGTCGATGACGGTGCCCGACGGCAACACGAGCGTCATCGCGGACACCATGTGGTAGGCGTTGCGTTCCAGCCTGCAGCGCATGCCGCCGGCGTTGTTGGCGATGACCCCGCCGATCGTGGCGACATCGGCCGAGGCAGGGTCCGGTCCCAGTCGGCGGCCGTGGCGACGCAGAACAGTCGTGGCGTGGGCGAGGATCGTGCCCGGCCGGGCCCGCAGTCGCGCGCCGTCGTCCTCCACAACCATGCCGTTCCAGTGCCGGCGGACCTCGATGAGGATGTCGTCGGACTGCGACTGGCCGTTGAGGCTGGTGCCGGCGGCGCGGAAGGTCGCGTGTCGGCCGTTCCGGCGGCAGTAGTCGAGGATCGCGACCACGTCCGCGACATCGCGGGGCACGACGACGACCTGGGGCAGGTATCGGTATGGGCTGGCGTCGGAGGCGTACCGGACCAGGTCGGACAATCGATACAGGACCTGGTCCTTGCCGAGCAGGCCGACCATGTCGTGCTTGAGCTGGTCGGGCGTGCCGTTGAGGTGGGCTTCGTCGACGGCGTCGTCGTGAGCCGGCCCGTCCGGGCGACCGATGCGGGCCGCGTTCGGGGTCGCGAGCTTCTGCATGGCGGACCAGCCTTTCAAGAGATGAAAACCTTCAAGAGGTGAAAACGCTGTCGAGGGCAACGGCGAGGCGCGGCGGTGCGGGGTTAAACGATCGGGGGGACGATGGCCTCGATCAGGTGCGGGCCGGGTTCGGCGTAAGCGGCGATGAGAGCACCCACGAGTTCCTCGGCTGTGTGGACGCGGCTCGCCGGCACGCCGAACCCGGTCGCGATGTCGACGAAGTTCAATGTGGGATCGGACAGATCCAGCATTCGCGCGGACTGGGCGCCGGGCTTGTCGCCAGCGCCGGTGCGGGCGAGTTCCATCCGCAGGATCGCGTACGCGGAGTTGTTGACCAGGACCGTGGTGACGTTCGAGTTCTCCCGCGCCTGGGTCCACAGGGACTGGATCGTGTACAGCGCGCTGCCGTCGGCCTCGATCGACAAAACGGGCCGGTTCGGCGCCGCCACGGCTGCGCCGGTCGCGACCGGCATGCCTTGCCCGATCGCGCCACCGGTCAGGGTCAGCAGCGTGTGCCGCGCCGCGGTGGTCAGCGCCGCGGGCAGCGCAAGTCCGGAGGTGTTGGCCTCATCGACGACGATGGCGTCCTGCGGGAGGGTCGCGGCGATCGCTGCGGCGAGGTTGACGATGGTGAGCGGACCAGGTTCCGGCGTGGCCGGGGCGTGCTCGGACGGCTCCGCCTCGGTGACGGGAGCGACCTGCTCGGCGAGCGCTGCGAGCGCGGCCTCGACATCCTGGCCGGTGTCCGCGAGCTCCACTACTTCACAGCCGTCGGGGACGAGGTCGCTTTCCTTGCCGGGGTAGGCGAAGAACGACACCGGTGAAAGGGCGCCGGCGAGCACGAGGGTCGTCACCCCGCTCAGCTGTTGCGCGGCCATCTCCGACAGGTAGGCAAGCCGCCCGACGGCGGGGACACCGGCACCGCATTCCATCCGGGCCGGGAATGTCTCGACGATTATCTGCGCGCCGGTCGCTGCCGCGATGCGGCTGGCCGCGTTCAGTCCCTGCTCGGACAGGGCGTGCCCGCCGAGCAGGAACAGGGTCTGCTTCCCGCGCTTCGCCATGGCCGCTGCAGCGGTGACGACGTCATCGCTCACGGGTATGGGAGCGGTCATCGCGCGCGGCGCCGAACGGTGAGCGCCGTCGGTCCAGGAGACGTCAGCAGGCAGGATCAGAGTCGCAATCTGGCCGCCGTTAGCTCCGGTCGCGGCAAGCGCGCGCATCGCGTCGGCGGCGACATCGCGCGTCAACCCGCACGTGTGGACCCAGCCGGACACGGTTCGCGCGACCGCTTCGATATCGGACTGCAACGGCGAGTCGTAGCGGACGTGGCCCGTGGCGTGTGCACCGACGATGCACAGCAGCGGGGTGTTCGCGCGGAACGCGTTGTGCAGGTTCGCCAAGCCGTTGCCCAGACCGGGACCCAAATGCAGCAGCACGGCCGCCGGCCGGCCCGCGATGCGCCCATAGCCGTCGGCGGCGCCCGTGGCGACGCCTTCGAACAGGGCCAGCACACCGTGCATGTCCGGGACGGAGTCCAGAGCGTGCACGAAGTGCATCTCCGACGTGCCCGGGTTCATGAAACACACGTCGACATCGGCGTCGACGAGGCTGGAGATCAACGCCTGCGCGCCGTTGAGGGGCTGGTCGTCGCGGTCGCTGGCGGTGTCATGCTCGGACGTGGTCACGAGGGTGCCTTCTTTGCTGGATCGGTTCGGGTCGCTCATGAGGTCAGGACGCTGTCAAAAGCGTTGCCAGGCATACCGTGGCGCTGCCGCAGTCGGCTGGCTTGGATGGCGATGATCGCGCCGGCCACAGCGTAGATCGCAATCACGATCAGGTGTCCGGTGATGTCATGGCTGTGGAACTGCCGGATGCACCGCAGGGTGTCAAGGTAGCGGCTCGGATCCGGGATCAGGTTGACCCTTGTCGGTATCACCCACATGCGCGGCGGCCTCCGGGACGAGATCGTAAGACCGCCGGTAGGTCTGGAGGATCGATACTCCGGCCGCCGCGAGCGGGATGCCGATGAGTGCCCCGAGGGGACCCCAGATGGCTGCACCGACGAAGACCGCGGCGAGCGCGATCGCGGGATTGACATCCATCGTCTTCGCGCTCACTCGGGGGGTGAAGTAGTAGCTCTCGATCTGCTGGTAGACCGTCGCGAACGCGATGATGGCGATGGCCTTCCACGGGCTGACGAACACGGTGGCCAGGACTGGCAACGCGATACCGATGTAGGTCCCGATCATGGGGACGAACTGGGCAGTCACACCGACCAGCAGCGCGAACGGGAGCCAGTAGGGCACGCCGATCACCGCGAAGAAGATCCCGTGGAAGAGCGCGGAGAGCCCGGCAAGAGCGATCTTCGATGCGACGTAGCCCCCGGTTTTTGCGGTCGTGATGTCGGTGATGGTGACGAACACCTTCTGTCGGCGTGGGTTCATCCCGGTGGCCAGGGTGCGGAAGAAGTTCGGCCCGTCCCCGGCGAAGTAGAAGCCGAACACCACGACCGTCAAGAGATCGAAGACGACGGACGCCAACGAACCCACGACGCTGAGGACCCCTCCGGACAGGGTTCCGGCCCAAGTCTGGATGTTCGACTGACTCAGGTTCAACTTGGACGTGAGGCTCGTGGTATCGAGCTTTGTGCCGAATCTGCCGTTGACCCATTGGATCAACGACGTTGCTGTCTCAGGCACGCTTTTCACGAACGAGGCGATCTGGTCGAAGAACAGCTTGCCGAAGATGATGGCGAGCAGCAGACCGACCAGGAGGGTGCCGCCGCCCACGATTGCGGCCGAGATTCCACGTGAGCGCCCCCGAGCAATGAGCACCCGGATGCCGGGTTCTAGCGCGACCGCAAACAACCAAGCGAGCAGGATCAGGAACAGGAAATGCCGAGTTACGGAGAACAGCCACAACCCCAGCAGCAGCGCAGCTGTAAGGGTCATCAGGATGACTCCGGAGCGACGAACGGATCCTGGATCGAACTTGATGCCCGTGTCGCCCTGCCCTGACGGACTCAGTAGAGCCGAGGTGACACGTTGCATCTCGGGCTCAGTGACACGTTGCTGATCGGGCTCACTAGGTTCATTCGGGTGCGTCCTCACGTCAGGTCCTTCCGATGAGAAGTGCTCGGCGAAAGAGTCTCGCAGTGGCTAGACGCCAGTCTCCGCGGACAGACGTCCAGCCGCACGCTGCGACACGCCCCGCAGCACTGACCTGCCGGGGGCAAGCGCCGTGGTGTGCTGGCCGCCTCGCCGACCAAAACCATGACCCGCAGCCGAGAGGAAGCCACCATGACCGCATGACGACCGAGGAGCTCACCCGTATAGGGACCGCCGAGGAGCTCGAGATCACCACACTCTCAGGCAACGACACGCTGGGCAGTCCAAGAACGATCTGGGTCGTCCCCCACGGCGACGACCTCTGCGTGAGGTCGGTGAACGGGCCCACCTCCGCTTGGTACCGCGGCACCCGGGCACGCCACGAGAGCCACATCCAGGCCGGCGGCGTCGACCGTGACGTCACGTTCGTCGACGCCGCCCCCGACATCAACGATGAGCTCGACGCCGTCTACCGCGACAAGTACCGGCGCCACAGCCCCCACACCCTCGACCGGATCACCAGCCCCGCGGCCCGCTCCACCACGATCGAACTGATCCCACGCTGAACGAGGGTCTTCACGCGAGCGCGCTCTTCGGCATCTGCGCGCGTAGGCCGGGCCCACCGCACCTGAGCGAGGCCTGGGGTCACCGCGGAGAATTCGACTCAGCATCCACCCTCGAAGCCTCTTAAGCTCGCCTCGGGGCGGTTACGGGTCGTCGCCTCCCCCAAGAGAAAGAGTCGACGATGACGATTGAGTCTGCGGCCGAGTTCGACGTGCGTTTGCGGCGAGAGGCGATGGCCTGGCTGACCGTGAGGACAAACGATGGGCTGGATCCGATCTCGACCAGAGACTTACTGGACTTCAGCATTGATGGTCGCCGCTTTCGGCTTATGGACGCTCAGAGGGGGATCAGGAAGCCGGCGGAGCTCGACGCTGCTCTCTCGATCCGCACAGTCTTCCGGTCAGAGGGTGCGACGCGACCATATGAGGACTCGGCTGGACCTGAGGGTCTGATCCGCTACAAGTGGCGAGGTGACGAAGCAGACCACCCTGAGAACCGGGCACTGCGGGCCGCGATGGTAGCCGGGCTCCCCCTGATCTGGTTCTTCGGCGTTGGGCCGGGGATGTACCAACCAGTGTTCCCCGTCTTCTTGCTCAATGAGGAACAGGAGTCACAGCAATTCGTCGTGGACCCCAACGTGGCACACGGACTGGTTAGGGCGGACAGTCCTGTGGAGGATGCGGTGCGCCGCTACATCCTGCGCGAGACTAAACAGCGCGTACACCAGCCCGTGTTCCGCGCGACGATCATGCGCGCGTACGGAACGCGGTGTGCAGTCTGCGCGCTCGCACATACGCAGCTCTTGGACGCGGCGCACATAATCCCGGATAGCCTGGAGGGAGGGATCGCATCGGTGCGTAATGGCCTGGCGCTGTGCAAGATCCATCACGCTGCTTACGACAGCAACATTCTTGGCATCCGGCCGGACCTAGTCGTGCAGATCAAGTCTGATTTGCTTGATGAGGTGGACGGACCGATGTTGCAGTACGGCTTGAAGGATCGTCACAACCAGAGACTGATGGTCCTGCCCAAAGTGAGGACTGAACGACCCGGGGTGGAATTCCTAGAGTTTCGGTATGAACTGTTCCAGGGTGCGTGACCCCGAGACTGATGAGGTCTTGGACTTCGATGAGGAGTGCATCCAGGGTTCGGCGAATACTCCACCGACGATGCTTGGCGGCGTCCCTCTGGGCAGGTAGCTGACAGCGGCGAGATGCGGCGCGGCCCGGCCCGACTTCCCAATACCTTGCCGGGCTTGAAAGTGACATGAACGCAGAATTCGGAGGAGTCGACGCACCGGGGATGGAGCCAGCTGTGATCGGTCAACTGGGGTCTGTCAGGCGATTTCGCCGGCGGCAGGTCACCAAAGACCCGCGCCACGTTGGCGGTGTCATCGTGGCTGTTGGGTGCACATCCCCGGGTCGGCCAGGCGGGCCAGGTCCATTGATTTGAGGAGGTGCTCCTACGCGGGCGCGTCATCGCGTAGCCGGCGGCGGCACCAAGGAAGGCCGGAGACGCAGATTGCCCCCGGCGATCCGCAGTGCGTCCGAACTGCTCAACGCGAGCTGAACTGAAGGATTGCGTGCCGGATCAGCCGACCCGGCTCGCAATCCTCAAGGACCTTCGGCCGGGTCAGCGGACCCGGCCGAAGACGACGTGGGTGCTCCAGATCCGTTCTTTCCTCACACGCGCGCCTGCACGCGGTGCGTCGACCATGTACCAGTTCCCGGCGTAGACCCCTACGTGGTAGACCGTTCGGCCGGAGTAGAAGAAGACGAGGTCGCCCATCTTGCGGCCGTTCCAGGGAATCCGGATCGTGGCGTTGTACTGCTGCTGGGCCGTGCGCGACACATACCTGCCCACCCGGGCGTAGGAGTACTGGGTCAGGCCGGAGCAGTCGAACCCCGTGCGAGGGCTCGTTCCCCCGTAGCGGTAGGGGACACCTGTCTGGGCGGTGGCCGCCCGCAGAGCACTGAGGCTGACAGTGAGGGGTACGGCCGCCTCGGCCTTCGGGGCGGACATCGGGTTCAGGGCCAGGGTGAGGCCGAGCAGGGCCACAAACAGCATGGAGACGAGGCGGCGGGGCATGACGGAGCCGAGCAGGGTGGTGGACACGTTAGAACCCAATCTTTCGAGCCGCCTGCGAAAGATGACCTGTCGGGTTCGGACTCGAAGATGCCCGGCCGCGGTTCGCGGCTTCACCCCAAGGGACACACGTGTGTCCCGTCCCACCTGGGTCTTCCGTTCCCGTCACCGTCGGCAAGAGAGTGCCTTGCCATTCGCGCGGGTGACGGGATTCGGCGACCGCACGGATCGCCCTGCCTGGCTGGCAGGGACTCGTATTGACCCTTGACGGGCCGGGCCGTGACGTTGACTCCGGACAGGCCGCCTCAGGCGGTTCGTCCGGGGCGCTGTCTCGTCCCAAATTCACGCTATGTCCCCGGCGGCACGAGATCTGGGCTTTACGTCGATATCACCCGAATGGGGGAGGGAAAGCCATCCGGATGAGGGAGGAGGAAATCGCTAGATCTCCCCGGAAGCCAGAGATGTGGGTCATAAGCCAAACGCACCTTGCTTGAGGGCGAAGGGTGCGTTGCCTCGCTCAGGACTCCGACCTCGCCGATATCGACAGATCGAGGCTCTTCAGGAGCATTCGCTGCCTCACCAGCATGGGAATTCCCTGCCTGGCGGCGGTCCTCAGTGTGGTCGGGCTGTCCTCGGTTGCGACTGTGGCCCCCAATGACGTTGTCCTTGTCGGACAGGGTTGGGGCCATGGGCGCGGGAGGGGCCAGTAACGGGCGGCATTGACCGACGGGCCAGCGCCGGCTCACTCTCGGGCGCCCGAGCCGCGCAACGACGGACCAGCGCAGCCGAGGTGGCACGCTGTCGACCCGGTTGGTGCCCGGAGGTCTCGAGGACGTACTTGAGTCGATCTTTCCGGCAAGTTGCCGCAGCCCTATGTGGATTTCGGGGGGGAGAGCGTAGCCAGGATCTGTTGGATGGCTTCGTCCTGGACCTTCAGGTGCTCCTGGATCTGTTTGGCCTCCTCCAGTACCGCCGACGCGTCGTTGTATGTCGCCAGGGACCGCGCATCGGCCGCCACGGCCTGAACGTTCTGCCCGACGATGATGATCGGGAGCAGCACGAGCTGCAGGAACGTCTGGGCGATCCACGCGACAATGACGATCCTGTCGCCACTCTGGAAGGCCGCCGGTGCGCTCACGAGGGCGAGCAGCGTGAAGATGTACGCCGTCCACATGGTGCCCACGATCAGGGTGATCTTCAGCCCGAACTTGGCGTTGAACCGCCCGATCGGTCCGGGACCGTGTAGTGATGCAGCCGCCTGCGCGACCTTGGGTGGTCCGGTCTCCTTTCGCTGGCCCACATGGGGGTGCTGGACGTAGTCAAAGAGATCGAGCATGCGCGTCAGCCTGTCACGACTATCCCGCGCAGAGCGCGCCGACGCACGAAGGTCCCATCAGCGGTGTGGTCACTGCACCTACTGGAAGATGCACCATCTGATGTGCCTAGTGCTCTGTCTGCGAAATAGTGCGGTAGTCTTTGACCATGCCAGTGATGACCGCACCGGCGTTGTCGGTGACCCAGACACAACGGGCCCAGTTGCAGAAGATGGCTGCGTCCACGACGT
>CABDYS010000318.1_pt1 | contig 14538 bp, 12 predicted proteins | sample 3421621 | NCBI WGS metagenome assembly CABDYS01 (sample SAMEA5534338, study PRJEB31848) | metagenome | biome: tundra; feature: field; material: soil | place: USA | collected 2013-05 | depth 0.45 m | reverse complement strand
CTCCATCAGCGCGGCGTAGAGGCCGCGAAGGTGCTCGCGAACGTCAGGGTGGGTGCCGGCTTCGCGGAACAGGATCGCGCTGAGCACCTGCCAGTGATGACCGGTGAGCCCGGCCCTGTCCGGACTTCCGCAGTTCGTAGGCATATTCGGGATTTCCGGAGGGTATCTGGCCTGGTCAGGGGCTTGCGGGGGTCGGTGATCGGCGAAATCGTGTAGGCACACGACTTGTGGCGTGTCGCTCGACATGGGGCACGAAGGCGTGATTTCGTGTAGGCATGTACCTGCGGGAGACGCGGCGGACGAACCGGGACGGGTCGGTGGTGTCCTACCTGCAGCTCGCCCACAACGAGCGGCACCCGGACACGGGGACCCCTGTGGCGAAGGTGATCCACAACTTCGGTCGGGCCGACACCGTGGACCGCGACGCCCTGGCCCGGTTGGTGTCCTCGATCTCCCGGTTCCTGACCCCGGAGCAGGCCGCGGCCGCAGCCCACGACGTCGAGGTGGAGGTCCTGGACTCCCGCCGGATGGGTGGGTCCTGGACGTTGGACCGGTTGTGGGAACGCCTCGGGATCGGGGCGGCAATCCGCCGGGTCGCCAAGCGGCGCCGGTTGGACGGCGACGCGGTCGAGCGGGTCATCTTTGCCCTGGTCGCACAACGCGCCCTGGAACCGGGCAGCAAGCTGGCCGCGACCGGGTGGGTCGCCGAAAGGGTCGCCATCGAAGGCTGCGCGGGGTTCACTGATGACCAGGCCTACCGCGGGATGGACTTCCTGCTCGCGGCGTTGGACGAGATCGCCGCCGAGGTGTTCGCCTCGGTCGCGCACCTGCTCAACCTTGACCTGGACATCGTCTTCGTCGACACCACCAGCACATACTGGGAGGTTGAGGGTGCCGACCAGGTCGCGGACCTGGCCGACACCGTCGACGACGACGGGGTGAGCCGGCCGGTCGAGCAGGCGAAGCGGGCGTTCGGGCACTCGAAGGACTTCCGGACCGACCTGCCGCAGGTAGTCATCGCGATGGCCGTCACCAAGGACGGGACCCCGATCCGGTGCTGGACGTTCCCCGGCAACGAGAACGACACCGCGATCATCCGCAAGGTCAAAGACGACCTGACCGGGTGGAACCTGCACCGGATGGTCTGGGTCGCCGACCGCGGCTTCGCCTCCGCCGCGAACCGGGCCTACCTGACCCGTGGCGGCGGGCACTACATCCACGCCGAGAAGCTACGCCACACCAACACCGAAGCCGCCGCCGCGTTAGCCCGACCCGGCCGGTACGCGACCGTCGCGGGCAACCTGCGGGTCAAGGAGATCCACGTCGCGCCCGGCGGGAACGGTGACGGCGACGACGGGGCACGCACCCAGCGGTTCGTGGTCTGCCACAACCCCGAACAAGGCGAACGAGACGCAGTCGTCCGGGACAACCTCATCGCCCACCTGCGCCACCTGATCGACGGCTCGGACACCTGGACCGCCCGCAAACGCGACGAGCTCGTCGGGTCCCTGAAGACCAAACCGGGCCTGCGCCCTTACCTACGCCGCACCAAGGCCGGGCTGCTACGCATTGACCATGGTGCCGCCAAACGGGAAGCGCACCTGGACGGCAAATGGCTGCTGCGCACCTCCGACACCACGTTGACCCCCGACGATCTGGCCGCAGCGTACAAGCAGCTGCTCGCGGTCGAACGCGGCTGGCGGGACATGAAAGGTGCCCTGGGCCTGCGGCCGGTGTTCCACTACCGCGAAGACCGGATCCGCGCCCACATCCAACTGTGCTGGCTGGCGCTGCTACTGATCCGGGTCGCCGAGAACACCACCGGCGACACTTGGCGCAACCTGCGCCACGAGCTCGACCGGATGCACCTGGTCACCCTGGCCACCCCACAAGGCACGGTCGCCCAACGCTCTGCTCTGACTCCCGGCCAGAAGACCATCCTGGACGCCCTCGACCTGCCCGAACCACCACGGTTCTTCGACTTCACCACACCCACCAGCTGAGCAACCCCCCGACGCCCAAGCACGCTGTAGTAACACGACCCCAACCCAGCAGAACTGCGTCTGCGCAGGTCAGCACCCATATTCAGGCGATCGTGTGCCTATCATCTGCGGAAGTCCGGCCTGACCCGGGAGAACGACCGAGGCCCGGCGCACCCTCTCGGGCGCACCGGGCCTCGGTGTCGTTCAGTCAGACTCAGGCGTCAACGGCCTCCGTCGAAGCCGCGTCAGCATTGGCCTCGTCGCCAGCCGGGGCAGCATCGCCTGCAGCGCCGTCCTCGGCCAGGACCGCGCCGAGGGAGAGCTTGCCGCGGGGGTCGATCTCCTTGAGCTCGACCTGGATCTTCTGGCCGATCTTGAGGACGTCGTCCACGGAGTCGATCCGCTTGCCCCCGACGAGCTTGCGCACCTCAGAGATGTGCAGCAGACCGTCCTTGCCCGGGAGCAGGGAGACGAAGGCGCCGAAGGTCGTGGTCTTGACCACGGTGCCCATGAAGCGCTCGCCCACCTCGGGCATCGTCGGGTTGGCGATGGCGTTGATCATGGCGCGAGCGGCCTCGGCCGACGGGCCATCAGTGGCACCGATGTAGATCGTGCCGTCGTCCTCGATCGAGATCTGTGCACCGGTCTCGTCTTGGATCTGGTTGATCATCTTGCCCTTCGGCCCGATGACCTCACCGATCTTGTCGACCGGAACGGTCACGCTGATCACGCGCGGAGCAAACTCGCTCATCTCGTCCGGGACGTCAATGGCCTCGGCCATGACGTCCAGAATGTGCAGCCGAGCGTCGCGGGCCTGAGTCAGGGCACCGCCCAGCACCGAGGCAGGGATGCCGCCCAGTTTGGTGTCGAGCTGGATGGCGGTGACGAACTCCCGCGTGCCAGCGACCTTGAAGTCCATGTCACCGAACGCGTCCTCCGCGCCAAGGATGTCGGTCAGCGCCGCATAACGCGTCTCGCCCTCGACCTCATCGGAGACCAGACCCATCGCAATACCGGCAACCGGGGCGCGCAGTGGCACACCGGCGTTCAGCATCGACAAGGTGGACGCACAGACCGAGCCCATGGACGTCGAGCCGTTCGAGCTGAGAGCCTCGGACACCTGACGGATGGCGTATGGGAACTCCTCGCGGGTCGGCAGCACCGGCAGGAGCGCACGCTCAGCCAGGGCACCGTGACCGATCTCGCGACGCTTGGGCGAACCCACACGGCCGGTCTCACCAGTGCTGTAGGGCGGGAAGTTGTAGTTGTGCATGTAGCGCTTGCGCGTCTCCGGGGACAGCGTGTCGAGCATCTGCTCCATCCGCAGCATGTTCAAGGTGGTGACACCCATGATCTGGGTCTCGCCGCGCTCGAAGATCGCCGAGCCGTGGACTCGGGGCAGGACCTCGACCTCTGCGCTCAGTGCGCGGATGTCGGCCAGGCCACGACCATCGATGCGGACCTTGTCGCGAAGGATGCGCTGACGGATCAGCTTCTTCTGCACCGCGCGGTATGCCGCGGAGATCTCCTTGTCGCGACCCTCGAACGTGACCTCGAGGTCGGTCTTGACTGCAGTCTTGATCTCCTCGATGCGGTTCTCGCGCTCCTGCTTGCCGGACATCTGCAGCGCGGACGTCAGGTCGCCGGTGACGGCACCTTCGACTGCGGCATAGACGTCATCCTGGTAGTCCAGGAACACCGGGAAGTCCTGGACCTCCTTGGCCGACTTGGCAGCGAGCTCGGCCTGAGCCTTGCACAAGACGGCAATGGACTTCTTGGAAGCCTCAAGGCCCTCGGCGACGACCTGCTCGGTCGGTGCGCCCTGGCCCTGGTGCTTGACCAGATCCCAGGTGGCCATCGTGGACTCGGCCTCGACCATCATGATCGCGACGTCTTCGACACCATCCTTGCCGGTGACGATGCGGCCGGCGACGACCATGTCAAACACCGAACGCTCGCTGTCGGCGAAGGTCGGGAAGGCAATCCATCGGCCGTCGATGAGAGAGACGCGAGTCGCGCCGATCGGGCCGCTGAACGGCAGGCCGGAGATCTGTGTCGAGGCGGATGCGGCGTTGATGGCCAGCACGTCGTACTGGTGGTCAGGGTTGAGTGCCAGTACGGTGATGACGACCTGAACCTCATTGCGCAGACCCTTCTTGAAGGTCGGGCGCAACGGCCGGTCGATCAGGCGGCAGGTGAGAATCGCGTCGGTCGAGGGACGGCCCTCACGACGGAAGAATGAGCCTGGGATCTTCCCGGCGGCATACATGCGCTCTTCGACGTCAACCGTCAGCGGGAAGAAGTCGAACTGTTCCTTGGGATACTTGCCGGCCGTGGTGGTCGACAGCAGCATCGTGTCTTCGTCGAGGTAGGCCACGACTGCGCCACCGGCTTGCTTGGCCAGGCGTCCGGTCTCAAACCGAACCGTGCGGGTGCCGAATGAGCCGTTGTCGATGGTGGCTTCGGCGAACTGAATTTCTGGACCCTCCATTGGGTCCTCCTTTTCTCTCAAGAGAGCCGTGCATCGTCGTTGTGCACGTGCTTTGCCATTGGGATCGGCGCTGCCTGCGGCGGCGCCACGGGGGCGGTGTTGCCAGGTGCCCCGCTCTCATGCGATGGAGCGGCCACCTCACATGTCGTGGAGGTGGCCGCTCCATCGAATGGAACGATTATCGGCGCAGACCGAGGCGCTTGATCAGCTCGCGGTAGCGGGTGACGTCGGTGGCCTCGAGGTAGCGCAGCATGCGCTTGCGACGACCGACCAGCAGCAGCAGACCCCGGCGGCTGTGGTGATCGTGCTTGTGCTCACGCGAGTGTTGGGTAAGGTCCAGGATGCGGCGCGTGAGCATCGCGATCTGGACCTCGGGGGAACCGGTGTCGCCCTCTTTGGTGGCGTACTCGGTCATGATCTCTTGCTTGACAGCACTATCCAGGGGCACGCAGTATCTCCTCGGTAATTTTCGTTGCGCGGTGCCTTGGGGCAGGTTCACCCAGGCTCTCTGTATCCGCGGCCGGTTGCACGGCAGGATCTAGGCTACCAGCGGCGAAGGGCCGCCCCTAATCGCAGATCTTGCGTCGTTCCTGCTGCTCGGCAGACAAGTGGACGCAGTGGTCCCAAACTTGTAGTGTACAAATTAATGACAAGTTCCCGGTTTCGCCAGATCGCCGACGACCTGCGTGAGCGGGTTGCCCTCGGCGAGTTCGGCGACCAGGGCGCCCTGGACAGCGAGTCTGCCCTGTGCGTTCGATACGCCGTCAGCCGGGTGACCGTCCGCCGGGCGCTGGAGATGCTGCGCGAGCAGGGGCTGGTCGAGAGTCGGCAGGGCTCTGGCTGGTTCGCGACCGGAGGCTTGTTCCACCAGACGTTGGCACTGGGGACCTTCCGCCATGCGGCTTCGGCAGTGACCGAATCTGGCAGGGCGATAACGCGTCGCGTGGTCGAGTTCGGGTACCGCCAGGCCTCCCCGGCACTTGCCTCGGCGCTCGGCCTGCTGGCCCTCGACGACGCCGTGGACGACACAGCCACGAACCACACAGCCACCGCCGCCGACGCGCTGCACAGTCGCTCCGTGCGAACGGTCGACGGTGTACCGCTGGACCTGGTCGCCGAGTGGGTCCCGACCGCCATCGGCGGGCGGGTCAGCCGTGCCGATGCCACTGACCCCGGCATCTGGGCCAGCCTTCAGCGCGACGGACACCGCATCGCCTCCGTCCGTCAGAGCATCACCGCCGGTATCGCGAATGCAGACGACGCCGAGTTGCTCGACGTCGCGCTCGGCGCGCCGCTACTGCTGGTACGACGGCTGGCCCTGGACAAGGACCAGGCACCGCTCGCGCTCTCAGACCACCGCTACCTCGCCCACCGGTTCAGCCTCGAAGTGGAGTTCAACGGCTGGCCGGGGGCCGGAACCGACACCCCGCCTGGCCTGCGCGAGCGCGGAGCCCAGACACCCGCCGTACCAACCGATGTGAAGGAGAACGACTCATGAAGGTGCTCGTTACCGGTGGCGCAGGCTTCATCGGCACCAACTTCGTCCAGCGCACCCGCTTGACCCGCCCCGACTGGAAGCTCACCGTCCTTGACGCCCTGACCTACGCAGGTTCGTTGGACAACCTTGCTCCGGTTGCCGACGAGATCGAGTTCGTCCATGGGAACATCGCTGACGCCGACCTGGTCGACCGGCTGGTCGCGGACGCCGACGTCATCGTCCACTTCGCGGCCGAGTCGCACAACGACAACTCCCTGGATGACCCGTGGCCGTTCATGGAGTCCAACATCATCGGCACCTACCGGCTGCTCGAGGCAGCCCGCAAGCACCAGGTGCGCCTGCACCACATCTCGACCGACGAGGTCTACGGCGATCTCGAGCTCGACGACCCCTCGCGTTTCACCGAGCAGACACCGCTGAACCCCTCGAGCCCTTACTCGGCCAGCAAGGCCAGCGCAGACCTTCTGGTACGCGCGTGGATCCGCTCGTTCGGCCTCCAGGCGACGCTGTCCAACTGCTCCAACAACTACGGCCCCTACCAGCACGTCGAGAAGTTCATCCCCCGCCAGATCACCGGCATTCTTGGCGGCGTCAAGCCCAAGCTGTACGGCACCGGTGCCAACGTGCGCGACTGGATCCACGTGGACGACCACAACGACGCCATCGTGACGATCCTGGAGAAGGGCCGGCTCGGTGAGACCTACCTCATCGGCGCCGACGGCGAAATGGACAACCGCCAGATCGTGGCGCTGCTGCTGGAGCTGATGGGAAAGCCAGCCGACTGGTTCGACCTCGTATCCGACCGCCCCGGCCATGACATGCGCTACGCCATCGACTCCGGCAAGCTTCGGGCCGAGACAGGATGGTCCCCGCAGTACCAGGACATCCGCGCCGGGCTCACCCAGACAATCCAGTGGTATCGCGACCACGAGTCCTGGTGGGCCCCGACCAAGGCGCGCACCGAGCAGACCTACCAGCGTCTGGGCCGCTGAGCCCGAAGCCGCTGAGCCTGAAGAGCGGCTGCCGCATCGCCGAGTGTGCCTACCATGAGCTTGACCGGAGCAAAGGTGAGGTTCGTGGCCTGCTTCTCCCGACCGAGATAGTGAGGACAGCGCCGTCATCGACCCTCATGTGGCGGTGGTCGTCGATGGCGCCGGCATCCCTACGTCCCTGCGGTCCGGGTGCTCTCAATCGGTCGCGTGGTATTCCCGCACCTTGGCCGCAAGGCTTCAACAACGACTCGCAGACCGAGGAGCGGCAGCGGCAGACCCCCTGCCTCGCGGTAGGTCAAGGTCCACGATGACGTCACCCTCATCAGCGCACGTTTCCACCATGAGCGGCGGCCGTCGCCAGAGGCCGCCGAGTCTGAGAGCCGCTGTCAGGGCTGCGACCGGATCGCATCGTAGATCCGACGGACGGCGGGCGCGGAGGTCTCTGCACCCGTGCCCCCTTGCGAAACCACGACAACGACCGCATATCTGGGCCGGTTGGCCGGGGCGTAGCTCGCGAACCACGACGTACTCTGCTTGCCGAAGACCTCGGCTGTACCGGTCTTTCCGGCCACGGGATAGGTCGCCAGCGGGAAGCCCGCAAACGCCGCCTTGGCAGTTCCGCCGGTGACAACACCCTGGAGTGCGGAGTGCAGGAACGCCAGCATGCTCGAACCTAGTCCAACCTGCCCGCGTGCCACCGGCTCGATGGTCCTGACCGACGTCCCGTCGGGCTTGGCAAAGCCCGCAGCAATCTGCGGGGTCCACAGCGTCCCGCCATTGGCGATCGCGGCGTAGGCCGATGCCAGCTGCAATGGGGTAACTGCCACGTCGCCCTGCCCGACGGCGAAGTTGGCCGCATCGCCGGCCCGGAACTGGAACCCGCTGCTGCAGTTCTCAACCGCCAGAGCGCTGAGATAGGCAGCCCGTGCGGAATCGTTCTTGGCTACGTCGGGATATCCGCTCCGGGCTCGCGCGCAGCTGTCGGCCTTGGTGTCCTGCCAAGTCTGCTTCTTCCAGGACCGGTCCGGAATCCGGCCGGTGCTCTCCCCCGGCAAGTCGATACCCGTCCTGACACCGAGCCCGTAGGCCTTGGCCATGGCCACGAAAGGGTCGCGCGCATCAGAGGTGGCGCCCAGTCCCCCTTGGGCGAGCCATGACTGGTAGGCGAGCTGGTAGAAAATCGTGTCGCAGGAGATGACGATCGCGGTGTGCAGACTGATCACGCCGTAGGGCTTGGACTCGTAGTTGTGGAAGTCCCTGTTGCCGACCCGGACGCTCGAGCCGCAGTTGTAAGTCCCCGACAGGCTGTTGCCGGCTGCGACCGCCGCCGGCAGGGAGATCACCTTGAACGTCGAGGCCGGGGCGAACGCCGAGGACGTCAGCCTGTTGATCAACGGCCCGCCCGCGCGAGCATCGGTCAGGTTCGCAAGCTCAGGGCCGCTGATGCCTCCCGTCCAGACCTCGGGCCTGTATGTCGGGTAGCTCGCTGCCGCCACGACCGCACCATTGGTGACATCCATGACCACTGCCGCTCCCGAGTCCGCCTTCCACCCGTGGGAGCGCGCGGCGGTTACCGCACCCGACAATGCCTTCTCGCTGGCTGCCTGTATCGGAGCGCTCAGGTGGGTGATCACGTCCTGGCCGGGGACGGCTTTGGTGGCCGAGATCTGGCCTGTGACAACGCCTCTCGGGTCGATGGAAACGGTCGTGCGGCCGCTGACGCCACGAAGGACCGCGTCGTACTGTGCCTCCAGACCGGACCGGCCGATCAGCTCCGTGTCGGCGATCTGCCCCCGTGTGTGCGCGACGTCATCCATGGTGGCTCGGTCGAGATAGCCCAGAACATGACTCGCCTGCAGTCCGTCCGTGTGTGGGTAGAAGCGCCCGGGCTCGGCCACGACCGCGATACCGGGGAAGTCCTCTGGTCGCTCGAGCAGGCCCAAGGTCCGCTGTGGGTCGACCCCCCTGGCTATCGGGATTGCCTGGTCTGGCGTGCCGTTGAAACACCAGGGCGCTTTGGGCGCCCCTGCGCTCCCACACAGGTGTGTTGCGCCCCATAGCTGTGTGAACGGCACACCGAGCAGGGCTGCGACCCGTCCGATCAGGTCATGTCCCCCATCCCTGGCGGTCAACAGGGCCGAGCGCTCGACCGTCACCGAGGCTGCAAAGGTGTTGCCTGCCAACGGCTTCAGCGCGGCGTCGAGGATCCGGCCGCGGACCGCGGGCTGGGTGATGGCACGCGTATTCACCATCTCTGCTGCGCGGACGTAGGTATCGCGCTCGCCAATCTGGACCATCGCCAGCCGGCCGACGAGCGCGCCCAGGAGTGCGACCACCAGAACCACGAATACCCACAGTCTGGTCTGGCGGGGACCGCGGGACGACATGAGCACAGTCATGCCGGACCCCTGCGAATCAGCTGGCGTTCGGTGCGAATCAAGATCGGTACGACGGCCACCCCCACGGCCGTCGTCAACGCGATCGACCAGCCCGCGGCGACCCAGTGAACAGCCCACCCGCTCGCGACAGCTCGCAGGATGCCCAGGGCTGCAACGGTGCTCGCTGCCGCGAGGGTGGCCAGCGGCGGCAGGAACACGGATCGACTGCCATCGCGATGCCAGAGCCCCGATACCGCCCCTGCCGTGGCGTACGTCAGTGCCGCCACGCCGAGGGTCGCCGCAGCCGGGGGCATGAGGTCGACGACCCAGCCGGCACCAAGCCCAACGAGAGCGCCCCTGGTGGGGCCGCCGAGCAAGCCGGCGGCCACGACCACGAGCAGAACCAGATCGGGACCCAGGGAACCGACCCGCGGGAGTACCACTGTGGACAGGGCCGCGGCCAGCACAACGAGCGCCGCGCGCAGCAGCCCGAGCAGGCTGATCGGCGAACTCATTTCGTCGGGCTCAAGACTGGATGTCTCGGGAGAGATCTCTGGGTGGACAAGACCACGGCGACCACGTCCAGCGTGGCGATACGGACGGCTGGTTCAACGACGGCAGTGGAGGTCAGCTGTCCGTGATCCGGGTCGACCGAAACCACTGTCCCGACGGGGATGCCCGCCATGAATGGCCGCCCGCCGACGCTGCCCAGGGTCGTGACCCAGTCGCCCACCACCACGGTCCCGTGCTCGAGCAGCGCGAGACTCAGGCGCCCGGGTTCGCTCGGGGTCACGGCGAGGCTCGCCCTGGCCGAAACCGAACCGAGCCGGCCCTCTGCGCCCACCCGGACGCCTACCGTGAGGTTGCGATCACCGACGATCAGCACGTCCGAGGTCCACTCGGCCACAACGATCACTCGGCCCACCAGCCCCCCTCCGGCGATCACGGTCAGGTCCTTGGTGACGCCATCGCGGGATCCGACGTCGATCGTGACCCGGCGATCATCCGACGATGTTGCCGGGGTGAACGCAACGACCCGCGCAGCAAGCAGCGTGGCGCCCTTGGCTGAGGGTGAGGCCAGCAGGGAGGTGACCCCCCGAGCCTGCCGCAGGTTCGCCTCGTCCTGTAGGCGCGCCACCTCGAGCTCATCCCGCTCATGGGTCAGTCTCACGACATCCTCATTGCGGCCTGCCGTCATGGCCGTTTCAAGCGGCCCCAACGCCGCTGCGGCGCCGGTGCGTACAAAGGAAGTCGACCCGGGTCGGGACAGATCGAGCCCCAGCAGGAACACCGTGGCGAGGATCAGGACCGCCAGAGTCCGTCGACGTTGAGGCTGGGTCACGGCAGGTCAGAACCGTTGCGTACCAATGAGAACGCGCTTGAGTGAGCTGAACTCCTCAACGCAGCGACCCGACCCGTGGACGACGGAGCGCAGTGGGTCATCGGCCACTCGCACCGGCACCCCGAGCTCGTGGCGCATACGTTCGTCCAGCCCGCGTAGCAGTGCTCCCCCGCCAGTCAGCACGATCCCACGGTCGAGGATGTCGCCGGAAAGCTCCGGAGGACACACATCCAAGGTGACACGCACCAGCTCGATGATCTGCAGCACCGGAGCCTCGATCGCACGGCGCACCTCTGGTGATGAGATGGTGATCGTCTTGGGCAGCCCGGTTGCGAGGTCACGTCCCCGGACCCGGGTGCTGAGCTCCTCTGCCAGCGGGAACGCTGAGCCAGCCGCGACCTTGATGTCCTCGGCACTCCGCTCACCCAGCAGCAGGGAGTACTCACTCTTGATGTGGCTGATGATCGCCTCGTCGATCTCGTCACCGCCCACGCGCATCGACCTGGAGTTGACGATGCCGCCCAGGCTGATGACCGCGACGTCGGTCGTGCCGCCACCGACGTCGACCACGGTGCTCGCAGCGGTGTCGTTGACCGGGAGGTCGGCACCGATCGCAGCGGCCATCGGCTCCTCGATGACATAGACCCGGCGCGCACCAGCACGGGTTGCGGCATCCTCGAGTGCCCGGCGCTCCACACCGGTCACCTGGCTCGGTACGCAGACCACCATGCGAGGTCGAATCAGTCGAGAAGGCCGGACCTGGTCGATGAAGTAGCGCAGCATCCGCTCGGCGATGTCAGGATCGGAGATGACACCGTCCTGCAGGGGCCGGATCGCGTGCACGTTCCCGGGCGTGCGGCCGAGCATCTCCTTGGCCCGGGCACCCGCGGCGACCAGCCGTCCTGTGCCGGCCTCGATAGCGACTACCGACGGCTCATCAAGGACGACCCCGTGGCCTCGCTCGTAGACCAGGGTATTGGCGGTGCCGAGGTCGACAGCGAGATCTCGCCCCAACACCGGCCATCCGCGCATACCTGAGATCGTACGTGTCACCAGTAGAGGTCACCCACGCCTCCGAACCGTGTTGCGCACGCATTTCCGGTATGCCATTCGTGCGACTTCACAGCGCGGGTCAACCCTGGTTTGAGCCCGCGTCGAAGCCACGAACTGGCCCTATGACAGACAGAGGGCCGACCAGCCCCGTGTGCCACGGCCCGGTGACATCCCGTCAAGGGATCAGATGGTGGCCTCGGCTGGCCGGCCCGCGGAGGTCCCAGCGGTTGCCGCCAATGTCTCGAAATACTGCGACCTTGCCGTAGGGCTCAACACGTGGCTCGCTGACAAACTCGACTCCGGCTGAGGTCATCCGCGCGTCGGAGGCGTCAGACTCCCCGACCCGAAGGAAGAAGCCAGCCCGGCCCGCGACCTGGTTACCGACGACCGGGGTCTGGGTCGGGCCGGCCGCGCGCGCCAGCAGCAATGCGATGGCAGCTCTGGGTGGTCGCACGACGACCCATCGTTTCGGACGGCCGTCGTTGGTCGCGGACGGTGAGTCCTCAACGAGCTCAACGCCCAGCGAGTTGACGAAGAAATCGATAGCGAGGTCGTGGTCCGTCACCACCGCAGCGACGAGCTCGAGATCCACGCAGCAACACTAGGCATCTTCCAGTGACCGGGAGCAGAACCTGCGCTGCCCCTGTCGGGAGCGGCTGTCCCTGCACTCTGCTTTGTCGAGCCGCCCTCGGCTGCACGGGTGACCTTCCTCGAGCCTGTGACACTGTCCGGAGACTTGGTGGTCCTGGACCCGCTACGCGTTGATGATCACGACGCCTTGGTCGAGGCCGCCGCGGACGGCCATCTCTGGACTCTTACGTACACCGGAGTTCCGCGCCCTGAGGAGGTGCACACCGCCATCGACGGGTACCTCGCCCAGCAGGCCGAGGGCACGATGATGGCGTTCACGATCCGGCGGCGCGACACCGGACTCGTCATCGGCATGACGACCTTCTGCAATGTCGATGCCGGGAACCGACGCGTCGAGATTGGCAGCACCTGGAACGCGCGGTCGGTTCATCGCAGCGGCGCCAACACCGAGTGCAAGCTGCTCCTGCTCAGCCATGCGTTTGATCAGCTGGACTGCATTGCCGTGGAGTTCCGCACCCACTGGCTGAACCAGCAGTCCAGGAGGGCTATCGAACGACTGGGAGCCAAGCAGGATGGCGTTCTCCGAAGCCATAGGCTCATGCCCAACGGCTCGCTGCGCGACACCGTTGTGTTCTCAGTTACCCAGGCTGAATGGCCCGCTGTTCGAAACGAGCTACGGCGGCGTCTGGCTGAACCGCGGTAGACCAGCACATCCAGTGCTAGTCGGTTCAACCGTGCGCAAGCCGGCGGGTGTTGCCACCGCGGCTATCGAGGCGCTGCTTGTCCACTTTGCCGACGTCGGCGGCCGGGCGGTCACCCCAAGCGCGCGCAACAGTCTCGCGCCGAGCCCGCAGCCACGAGCCTTGACTGCGACATGGACCCGGGTGACCTCCCCACATGCGGAAGAAAAGGCAGCCCGCCGCATTCGCCGACGCCGAGCCACCGATTCTGCAGCTTCCTGGGCTACCAGCAGGCAGGGTGTCTCCGGGTGGCCATTGACGACGAGGATCGCCCTCGTGCTTGGGGCCTGGGAGATGTCGTTGACGGATGCGCCCACGTCGAGCAGGTGTCGGTTCGACCGGATGCGGCACGCCAAGGCTTGGGCCGGAGGCCTCGAGTGAGCCGGACCCCCCATGCGCCACACCGGTAGATGATCAGTCGACCGGCGAGCCTGGTTCCGGCGGGGCCGAGTTACCCGTCTCGGTCAGGGACTGGCGCAACCGGGCCCACTGATGAGTCCAGCTCTCCAGCGGTGCCAGCGACTTCTCGAGTACATCCAGCTGGTGGTCGAAAGCCGACAACTCCGCCTGAAGCGCCTGCACCGTCAACCTCTGGGCATGGAGCTCCTCGACCAGGACCTCGAACTCGGCGATGAACGGCGGCGCCAGCTCTGCGAGCTGCTGAAGGGACTTCAGCAGCCGGTTCACGGTCGCCGGGACAGGCTCAGGCAGTGCCCCCAGAGCCCCGCCTCCCACCGACCCGACGAGGTTGGCCACGGCGCCGGTCCGCGCCACGAACTCGTCCATTGCAGACTGCAGCAAGCCGTTTCGATGCGTCTCGCCCTCGTCAGCCATCGCCACCACCCTCGTCCGGCATCCATTCGGGCCCGATCCGATTATCCGCCCCGGACGCCGTCTCGGGCCGCACGCCACGACCATTCTGGGTTTCGAAGGAAAACGACAACCAGGGATCGCGGGCACTCGTTGCTGGGCTACTGATGCCGCTGAGCCGCGGCGTACTCCAAGCGACGACGGCTCCACTCTGCCCGCAGGTCGTCATCGTCCATGACGATCGCGACGGTCGGACAGTCTTGCGGCCCGGTCCTGGCGTCTGGATGGCACAACGTGCACGGCTGTCCTGAACGCAGGGGGCAAGGGGCATCCCGGTGCACGCGTCTTTGGTTGAGCGCCAGGTCCATCACGGTTCCAGTGTCGCACTTGCCTCGGAGCGACCCGCATTTGTGCTTCGAGCCCGGTGATCACAGTCGTGAAGCACATCGGGATCTTCCTGTTCACTGATGTCGAGGAGCTGTACGCCGTCGGTCCGTGGTCCGGCGGGTTCAAGTAGAGCACGACAACGTCGATGAGCCTCTCCTCAAAGGCCGGGTCGCCCGAGAGTCTGAACGTCTTGACCAGGTGCGGCTTGAGGCCGCGCCCGGACCAGATCCGCTGAACCGTGGCCGGACTGACCCCGACCGCCTTGGCCATTGAC
>CABDYS010000308.1_pt1 | contig 14845 bp, 17 predicted proteins | sample 3421621 | NCBI WGS metagenome assembly CABDYS01 (sample SAMEA5534338, study PRJEB31848) | metagenome | biome: tundra; feature: field; material: soil | place: USA | collected 2013-05 | depth 0.45 m | reverse complement strand
GCGGCGTTGGCGTGATCATGATGATTAAGTCCCGATAGACACGGGATCTCGCTGGACACGTATTGTTCGCTCACCTATCAGTGAAACCACTCAATGAGGAGTGCCAATGGCTATTGCTACCACCACGACGAATGAGCTGCTGGAAACGGTGGTTCTAAAGTCGGCCATTTCTAAAGCTGCGCGGCATCTCATGCCGATGCTCGTCATCCTGTACGTCGTATCTTTCCTGGACCGCACGAATGTGGGGTTTGCCGCTGACGCTTTGGGCACCGACAGGGGGGTCTCGGCCGGTGCGTTCGCACTCGGAGCCGGAATCTTCTTCATCGGTTATGCGCTCTTCGAAGTTCCGAGCAACCTGCTGCTTAGGAAAGTGGGTGCCAAGATATGGCTGGCCCGGATTGCGATAACGTGGGGCATCGTTGAGGCGAGTTTTGCTCTTGTGCAGGGAGAGACGTCATTTATTCTTCTGCGTTTCCTGCTCGGCGTGACTGAAGCTGGCTTGTTCCCAGGGGTTATCATGTACCTCGCGGAATGGTTCCCCAACAAGACTCGCGTGAGGATGTTCGCGATCTTCTATCTGGCGCAGCCGTTCTCGCAAATGATTGGCAATCCGCTGTCAGGCTGGCTCATCAACATCGGTGACAAGATTCCCGGGGTCCATGGCTGGCAAGTTATGTTCTTTACCGAGGGCGTGCTGGCGATCATCGCGGGGATCGCCTGTTTCTTCTTCTTGATCAACGGTCCTGAAAAGGCAAAGTTCCTCAGCACTGAAGAGAAATATGCTCTCGAGGAAGTCATGGGGCTTGAGGACTCAGTTAAGAACGAGACGGGTCCGAATGGCGTCTTCGCAGCCTTGCGCAATGGCCGGGTCTGGTACTTCACCCTGATCTACTTCTGCCTGCAGATCGCTGTGTATGGTGTCACGTTCTTCCTGCCGCAGCAGGTTGCCGAACTCACGGGTCAGAAGGTGGGTCTGGCGGTTGGCTTGCTGGTAGGTGTGCCTTGGTTCTTCGGGATATTTGCCTGCTACTTCATCGGACGTGCCGCCACAACAGTGGACCGCCGCCGCTCGCTCGGAACCTGGCTCTTCGTGTCGACCGGAGTCTGCATCTTCGGATCCGCGTGGGCGGGCACCAACCATCTGCCGTTCCTTGGCATGGTCTTCATCACCCTGGCAGTCTGCAGTTTCCTGGCTGTCGGACCTATCACCTGGTCCTACCCCACCGCGTTTCTGACGGGTACCGCGGCCGCGGCTGGCATCGGTCTGATCAACTCGCTCGGAAACTTGGGCGGTTTTGTGGCTCCCATCATGCGCACCGCGGTGAACGGATATGCCAATTCTCCGACGGGCTCTGCGGGTATCTACGCCCTGGGGGTCCTGCCGTTCCTGGGAGCACTCCTGATGTTTGGCACACGCAGGCTCAAGAACAAGGCAGATGACCTACTCGACTGACCCGACCGCTCCCGAGACTGAATAGCAGTGATTTCCAGCGTGTTCACCGAAGGCCCGTCCAATTCCGTCTACATCGGCGTCAGCACCAAGATGTATCTGGGGTATCAGGCGAGCCTTCGGTGGCTGGAACAGGTCCGCGAGGTTGTCGATGCCCGGCCGACCCTGATGGCGGACGGTCCGGTACAGCTTTTCGTGATGCCGTCCTTCCCCCTACTGGAGAGTGCACGGCGGATACTTGCTGGGTCGCCCGTTCGGCTTGGCGCCCAGAACTGCAGTTGGGGCGACGGACCGCTAACGGGAGAAGTCAGCGCCGGGATGCTGGTCGAACTGGGGGTCAGCCTGGTGGAAGTGGGCCACGCCGAACGCCGCTTGCTCTTCGGCGAAGATGGCGCCGTCGTCGCGCGCAAGTTGAGCGCCGTACGCAAAGCAGGGATCACGCCGCTGTTGTGCCTCGGGGAACACAGGCGCGGGGCGCCCGACGACGCCGCCCTCTTCTGTGCCGAGCAGGTGCGCTCGGCCCTGGGCGAGCATGTTGATGGGGACGCAGAGCGGTTGAGTTCCGTGCTCTTGGCCTATGAGCCGTTATGGGCCATCGGTGCACCAGCCCCCGCAGACCCTGCATACGTGGACCGGGTGGTCGCAGTCCTGCGCACGCTCCTGGTGGAGCGCTTTGGCACCGATACCGGCATCGTCTATGGGGGGAGCGCGGGCCCGGGGCTGCTTCCCCGTCTAGCCTCCGTGGATGGCCTTTTCTTGGGCAGGCTCGCGCATGACCCGGCCAATTTGGGGTCCGTCCTTGACGAGGCGCTGGCTGCCGGGCCGGCATAGCGCTCTGGCCGAAATGTCGAACCACCGACACTTGCCAGATGCTGTGGGCGCGCGTTGATCAGCCCCCGTCCAGGTCAGGATGTCATCGCCCCAGAGAAGTTCAAGGGCTCACTTCGGCCATCGACGTGGCAACCTATCTTCGAGCCGGCCCAATGCGTGCGGTGCCCGACCTGGACGTGTGTCTTGCTCCCGTGACCGATGTGGGGAGGGGACGGTGGAAGCCGCGTTGGCGAGCGGCTTTCGCCGTCTGGCAGTTGACGTCATCAGAGCTCTTGGAGCCGCTTTGGGTGGGGCCATCGCGGGTCAGGGCGACACCGCAGTGGCCGAACTCGCACCGGCAACGGGCTTTCAGCTATAGACCGGTGCCACCCTCGAGCCGCTGCAGCCCAGTGGCGTTGGCGCCGCTGAGTTCATCCTCGCCGCGATAGCTGACCCTGCACACCGACCGCGGCTCGTCGATGACCTCGAAACCAGTCGCGTTCCTGCTCGCCGACCTCGGCGTCACCCAGTCCCACTCGCGTCCGCACTTGTCCGACGTCAGCCCGTTCTTTGAGGCGCAGTTCAAGGCCCTGAAGTGCCGGCCCGACTTCCCAGACAGTTCGACAATAAGGCCCAGCGCGCAAGCCGAAGAGATCGGGGCGTCACCGGTCGGGACGATCAGGGAGGGATCAACTACGAACAGTCCAACTCAAACTATTGACAAGCGTTTAGCATTGAGCGTAGGCCTGTCAGTCAACACCGCACCACCTGAAGGCGACGATCATGAGTGCAACTATGGGGGAAAGAGCCATCCAAGCGCACGTTGAGTTCTCTCAAAGATACGCAAAGGGTGAGCTTGAGGAAATGGGCTCATGCGAACTGCTTGAAGCTGCCTCCCGCAGCGTGAACTTCATCAGTGGAATCGTCGACAATTACGCCGCCCTGGACGGGGGCCGCAAGCAAAGGCTCATCGACTACTCGATTCACCTGGTCGAGGAGCAACGCGAAGCGAGTTGACGGCACGCACAGCAGCGCCTGTGCGCGATGTCCGGGGTGCTGTCGGCCTTGCAGCCGTGGCACCATGCTGACCACGCACAATATGATCATCGGTGGGGTGGCGAAATGCATGTTCTTGTCCATGTTGCGGGCGACGTCGCGATGGCAGGAGCCCGTGGTGTCGAGCAGGGTGTGACCAGTGGGTGCGGCGTCGTCGACGACGCCGCACGTTCCCTAGGCCCCTGACGACGTTCGCCGCCGGAATGACGCTCGGCACGGGAGTGCTGTGCACTCCCGTGCCAGAGGCTGCCGTTGTCCCATCACCGCATGTGGTGACCGCTTTCGGACGTGGCCGCGTGGTGCGCCGGCATCGGCGCACTGGGGGTCACCGCGTGGTGCATCGGCATCGGCGCACTGGGGGTGACCGCGTGGTGCGCCGGCATCGGCGCACTGGGGGTGACCGCGTGGTGCGCCGGCAACGGCGTACTCGGGGTGACCGCGTGGTGCGGGGTCAGAGTCTGTGCCGCTGGTCGCGCGACCTGGGCAACAACACTGGTCCACGCTGCCGTTTTCCAGACCGTGGAGATGGCGGGCGCCGTGGCGGTGGGGCTGGTGTGCCCGGCCCCCGGCCCGACGCCGCTCACCGGCAGAATCTGACCCTGGGCATCTCCAGTGGTCAGGGATCCCGCGGCCAATGCGAGGCCAATCAGGCTCGCGGCTCCGACTGCGCTCAACTTGGTGGGTGTCTTCATCATGCCTGCCCCTTCCTTGGAACGCCGTGATCGGCCTCTACCTTCAATCTCTCAGCGCGCAATGAGTTGACGGGGAGAGCCAGATGAGAGAGTTCTCATCCGGCGCCGCGCGCAGGCATCAGCTCTCTGCGTCATCGAGGGGGCAAGGCTCATCGCCGACTACTTCAGGCGGTAGCCCATGCCGCGCACCGTTTCGATGCGGTCGGCGCCGATCTTTGCCCGCAGGTAACGCACGTACACCTCGACCACGTTCGAGCACGGGTCAAAGTCGAGTCCCCACACGCGGCTGAGCAGCTGCTCGCGGCTGAGCACCTGGTCTGGGTGTCGTATGAACTCCTCGGCCAGGGCGAACTCGCGCCCGGACAGGTCGTATGAAGTGCCCTCAACGCGGATCCGGCGTGTCTTCAGGTCGAGTTCGAGGCCGCGTACCTGCAGCGCCCCGACGGGCCCCGGCTGCGCACTCTTCAACCGCAGCCGTACCCGTGCCAGTAGCTCGTCGAAGCGGAAGGGCTTGGACATGTAGTCGTCGGCCCCGCCTTCGAGTCCGTGCAGGGTGTCGGCCGCGGAGTCCCGGGCGGTAAGCACGATCACGGCGATGGGGTTGCCTTGGCCGCGCAAGGTCTGGAGGATGTCGAAGCCGTCGCGCCCGGGCAACCCGACATCAAGGACCATCAGGTCGAACTGGCCGGTCTGGGCCTCGGCCAGCGCCGAAGGGCCGTCGGCCGTCACGGTCACCGCGAACCCGGCCGCGTGAAGACCCTTCTTGACGAACGACGCAATCCGGGTCTCGTCTTCGGCGATGAGAATTCTGCTCACGTCCTACTCCTGCTTTCCTGTAACGGTTGCGCCACGACCACCAGGGGAATCCGGATCGTGAACGTCGACCCCGCCCCCGGCGCGCTCGAGAGCAGCACGGTGCCACCGTGGGCTTCGGCGATCGCCGTAACGATGGACAGGCCGAGCCCGGATCCCTCCGTGCCCCTGCTGTGCTCAAGTCGGCTGAACCGCTCGAAGATCCGCTCGTGGGCCTCCGGCGCAATACCGGGTCCGCTGTCGCGCACCGACAGGTTCAGCCAGGTATCTGCTTCGATCTGCGATACGTCGGAGGTGATGACGATGGGCGTCCCGGGGGTTGAGTACTTGACTGCGTTATCTGCTAGTTGGAGCCAAGCCTGGGTGATGTGCCGGGCATCGACTAGCGCCATTCCGACGGCGGACTCGATCCGCCAGGAACGTGTCGGGTCCAGCGCGGAACCCTTAGCTCCGACGGTTTCCGTGAACGATTCGATGTCGACCTCGGCAGGCTCGACAAAGTGCGGCGCCCTGGACGCGGCGAGCAACGAGATATCAGACACGAGGGTACTCATGCGATCGAGCTCGTCGATGGCCAGTGTCCGGGTCTCCTCGACATCGTTCACGTTGTGGGCGTCGAGCAGTTCCAGGTGGCCCCGGATGATCGTGATGGGCGTCTTCAGCTCATGGCCGACGTCGTTGAGCAGGCGCCTCTGGCTCATCGACGAGTCCTGCAGCCGGTCGAACATGGCGTTGATGGCCGCGGCAAGTTCCGAGACGTCGTCCCGGCCCGTCACGGGGATACGTTGCGTGAGGTCGGCGGTGCTGCTGCCCGCCGCGGCATCGCGCAACAGTCGGATCGGGCGTAATAGCCGCCCTGCCGCGAACCAGGCCACCAGTCCCACCAGAGCCAGGGCCAGCAGCGCGACACGGATGTAGGTCTGGAACGAGTCGGCGACGGCGCTGAGCTCTGCGTCAAGATCGTAGGCCGCGACATATAGGCCCGTGCTGCGATCGCCGGCAACCCTGACTGGAATGATCAGGTAGCGCAGCGTTCCGAGCGAGCTCTTGGCAGTGCCGATGACCACCAGAGTCGGGTGTGCTTCGGAGACGATCCGGGAGACCAGAGCCCTGTCCTTGTCGATGCGGAACGGCAGATTCACCGCGGGAACCAGGGCCGGCTTGCCGTTGATGAAGCCCAGAACGCTCTCGTTCGGGGCTGGAATGACCTGTTGCATGGCGACTCGGAGCACCGAATCGACACTTCTCAGCGGCGCGCCGGTGGTCTTGCCCGCCGCGATGGTCTTCAGATTCGGGACGGTGTGCAGAAGATGGGCGTCAACGGCGGCCAGAATCTCTTTGCGCTGCACCAGATAGGAGGCGACGCCGGATCCGGCGAGCCCAAACGCAGAGACCACCAGAATCGCGACCAGGATTCGCGACCTCACCGAGAGACTGCGGCGTGGGCCGGTGCGAACTAGGCGCCAGCGCCGCCAAGGTTTGCCCATGCGCGTCATCGTCCAATCATCTGTTGCCGACCGGGCCAGCACCGGCCGACCCGCGAGAGCCTGATCAGTTGGTACCTAAGGGGTTGAAGGACGTTCTCGAGTCGACGCTTCGCCCCAACAGGTCGACGACCGGGCCGGATACAGAGGAACACCCGGCCCGGGGGGGAACAGAGCGCGATTGCGCCGCTTAGTGCATCGGATGCGATGGCATGCTCGCGCCGGGACTCATCATCGGCTGGGGAACGGCTGGCTGAACAGACGCTGTCATATGTGGCACGACTGCGTGATAGGCGGGCAGAGTCTGTGGGGCCTGTCGGACGACTTGACGGACACTGCTGTGCATCGCCGTGGCACCAGACGCGCGGGTGACCTTGGCGTTGGCGTGCGCCGGCTTGGCACCAAACAGACCCTTGGCCTTGGCGATGGCGTGCGCGCTGGCGGTGGTGCTGGCGTGCTCTGACGCCGGCCCAACGCCGCTCACCTGCAGTACCTGACCCGGGGCATCCTTGGTGGTCAGCGCACCTGTGGCGGCGTGGGCGCCGCTGGCAGCCAATGCAAGGCCGAGCAGGCTCGCGGCTAAGGTCACGACAAGCTTGTTGGATGTCTTCATCATGTTCCTACCCTTCGTTGGTAAGTCCCGCTATCGGGTTGTCGTCGTTACGCTCTCAACGCGGTATGAGTTGACCGGGAGAACCCGATGAGAGAGTTCTCACGGGCCCCGGCATCATCTGGGCGCGTCGTTCAGCCGGCGGCCACTAGCGTCTCTTAGGGCAGCGACCCCTGATGTGGTTCCGCGGGAGCCCGGCTCGGCGGCGATTGCCAGCTTCCTGCACGTCTTCCTGTCGGCTGGACGGCGAACACCGCCGGGACCTAAAACCCCGGCTGTAGGCCAAGTGCTGCCCACGGCTGCGGAAGCGACCCGGGCCATCACGGCTGGCACCAACAGGCCAACCAGCAGGGACCTCTGACGGCGCTCACTTCCTGTCGCGCTGGGCGGCCAGCAGGGCAGCGCGTTGGGCCTGCCACGCCGGCAGGTCGATCTCGCCGCTGGCCAGTCGCCGGTCGAGGATCTCCAGGGCCGACTCGGCGGTGGGGCGGGTCGTCCCGCCGCCGCTGCTGCCGGGCAGGAGCCGTACGACCAGCCACACGATCAGCCCGAGCAGGATGAGCCAGAACACGCCCATGCCAAGCCATCCCGGCAGCCCCATGCCGCCGCCATGCCAACCCATCATTGCGAATTCCTCCTTGGCCAGCCGGTGGATCCGGGATACCTACAGCGTTGATCCCCGTTGTCGAGGTCGTAGTGAGGAAGCATGAAGAAACGATGAAGAAATCCGAAGGACCCCACCGCCAGACCTCGAGCCCTGCTAGCCCAGCTGGGTCTGCCAGAGCACGGCATCAGTCCCGCTCCTGCCGCCCGGCGAAACCGGGGAGATCGCCTACCGCAGCCCCCACGTCTCCAGCGGCTACTGGAACAACCGCGACGCCAACACGGTGGCCTTCGCCCACGGCTGGTTCCATAGCGGGGACGTCGGCCACGTCGACGAGGCGGGCGTGGTCTGGTTCACCGACCGCATCAAGGACATCATCAAGACCGGCGGCGAGAACGTCTCGTCCGTGGACGTCGAGCGTGTCGTGACGTCCGTGCCCGGGGTGGCGGAGTGCTCCGTCGTCGGGTTGCCCGACGACCGCTGGGGCGAGGCGGTGTGCGCGGTCGTCATCCCCGACGGCACTGTGCCGGCCGCTGAGCTGCCCGAACGCGTCATCGCGTACACGAAGTCCCACCTGGCCGGATTCCAGGTGCCCAAGCGCGTCTTTGTCGTGGAGCAGCTTCCCAAGACGGCTACCGGCAAGACCCGCAAGCACGAGCTGCGCGATCTTCTGCGCAGCTGAGCCGACTGCCCCAACACGCAGAGACGACGTGGACCACGGATACGGCAGATAACTGGTGGAATGGATTACTCCAACGACTTGAATGCCCTTGCTCGGGTCTGACATGCAGCGGAACAGTGGTTGGCGCTTGGCCGTGGTTTCGCTGTGATTGGTATCGCCGTGGTTGGTGTCGCCCGTAGGTTGATCCCCGTGTCTGTGGAGTTCCTCAGTGAGGCGGTCACGGCCTACGTCACCGCCTCGACCGGAGCGTTCTTATCGATATCTATGGCACTCTAACAACTTGTTAAAGTGCCCTCGACATTTGCAGAACCGCCGGTGGCGACGCTGACTGACGCGTCGAAACGCCTCCAGTTGGACGCTGACGTGTATGCCCTCGAGGTGGATTCGGATCGCAGGCTGGGGATCCCATGAGGCGATCGCCTTCGGGCTGCGTTCTGGGGGTGAGACTGCTCGGCAAGCGCCCGCTGCCCGTTCACTGGCTATCGGGACTCACTCTCATAGCCGAATAGCGGACGTTGGCCCTCAAGACACCAGGTGCTGCGTGGCAGTTCTAGGCCCCGCCGACTACGCTTCACGATGCCAAGAAAGTCGTCACCGTCAACATCGAAGACCCATCTCCTGGTCCCGGCTGGACCTGCCAGCCGTCACGGCTCAGTCCTGTGTCGCTGTAGGAAGGCCTAGCGCGGCGAGCACCCTTGGCTCGTCGGTGAAGTCGCCTATCAAGACTCGCACGGGAAGTGGCAGCTCTTTGATCAGGGTTGGCACAGCCAGCACGCCCCGGGAGGCGACCACCTCGGGCTGCTGGTATATGTCGACGATCTCCAGGTCGTAACCGGAGGGACAGTGCTGGTCGCACAGATCGCGTAGCCGCCGCACCGCATGAGTGGAGGTGGGTGCGGCTCCGCTGACGAACAGCGTCAGCTGGAGCCGCACCGGGGTGGGCTCTCCTTCCCCAGTCTGCACCTCGGTGGGGCTGCTCACGGTCCGTCGTCTTCTGGTTTGACGGTGCGCTGACGCCCCTGCTCCAGCCGGGCCGCTCGCAGGGCGTGTTCGCGTTTCTTGGTCTCCATGATCCGTCGCGCGGTCAGGCTCTCCCCGGCCTCGAAGTCAGCCCACAGCGAGGCCACGTGCGTCTCGACGGCCTTCCTTCGCAGCTCCATCGCTACAGAAAGCTGGCTGGACTCCTGCTCCGCCCCCAGCCCGAGGTCCGTCTCGACGGCCTCGGCGGCGGCGCGCGCCGAGCCGGTCAACACCCCGTCCGGTCCCATGTACACCGGGACAAGGCTCACCCCCTCGCTGCTGAGCAGGAACTCGCGGATCTGGTTCGAGTGTGCCATCCCGCGGCTCTTGAGCACGTACAGTCCGCGGTTGCGTTCCCCGCTGCCCTGCAACGTGGTGGCCAGCAGCCAGGTGTCGACCAGCGAAGAGATGTTCAACTCGGTGCGCTCGAGGTCGCTGCCGCCCTCGGTCAGCGAGGTCATCACCGCCGTGATACCGGCCAACTTGAGGTAGTAGATCTGACGCATGAGCATGGCCGAGACGTCGTTCATGCTGGTGCCACGGGACAGGCTGCTCACCGGATCGATCACCACCAGGGTTGGGGCGACCCGATCGACCAGTCGCCGCATGGTGGCAAGGTGGTCCTCAAGGCCCAGAGTGGTCGGTCGCTCACAGTAGAAATGCAGCAGCCCCCTCTCTATCCAGCCAGCCAGGTCCAGGCTCACCGAGGCCATGTTGCGCAGGATCTCCGACTGGGACTCTTCGAAGCTGAAGAACAGCACCGTCTCCCCGCGCTGGCAGGCGGCACTGGCGAAACTCGCCCCGATCGTCGTCTTGCCGGTGCCAGAGGTCCCGCTGACCAGGACACTGCTGGCCCGGAACACCCCTAGCCCGCCGAGCATCTCATCCAGCCCGGCGATTCCGGTGGAGAGCCGGTCGCTGCTGACCTGCTGATTCAGGCCGAGCGAGGTGATCGGCAACACCTCGAGCCCCTCGGGACCGATCAGGAACGGGTACTCGTTCCTGCCGTGCGTTGAGCCGCGGTACTTCAGAATTCGCAGCCGCCGGGTGGCGACCTCGTCGACTACCCGGTGGTCCAGGAGCACCACGCAGTCGGAGAGAAACTCCTCCATGCTGTGCCTGATGAGGGTCTCCTCGGCACGCTCCCCGGTGATCACAGCGGTCAGCGCCTGGTCCTCGAGCCAGGAGAACAACCGGAGCAGTTCGGACCGGACCAGGTCCGGCCTGCTGCCGAAAGCGGCGAACAACGACTCCAGGCTGTCGATGGCGACCCGTTTGGCACCTATCTTCTCCACGGCAAAGGCCATCCGGACCATCAGCGCCTCGAGGTCGAACTCGCCGGTCTCGACGGTCTGGCGCGCCATGGACTGCGCGTCGACCAGCAGCGCGCCGTCTTGTTCCAGTGCGTCCAGGTCGATGCCGAGAGCACGCACGTCGGAGGTTAGCTTGGCCCGGTTCCCCTCGAAGCTCAGGTAGACACCCGGCTCGGCGCAGACGGTGGCGCCGTGGACCAGGAACTGCACCGCGAACAGGCTCTTGCCGGAGCCTGGCGGGCCGCTCACCAGGGTGGGCCGCCCGGTTGGCAGGCCACCATTAGAGACTTCGTCGAAGCCGGCGATCCCCGTTGGACTCTTCGGCAACTCCAAACCGGACCGGTCACCGGGGTCATGGACGTCGTTGCTGGTCACCATTTGCTCGCTCCCCTCGAGGAAACCGCTACCAACTCCTCACTATGGGGCTGATCCTGGCCAAGGAACAGCCCAAGACCATAAAGACCGAAGGGCCCGGCTGGTTGGGAAGCACCGGGGACCAGGGGCCGGCGCTGCCGGCGCCGGCGTGCCAACAGAGCGGAACGAACCCTCGTCGCCAGTATCCGTGGACGCGCGAGCGTTCCGAAACTGCATCGAGGCTCACGGATGTACCCGGCCAACCGCAGCATTGCGCCAGCCGACGACTCTGCAGGTCTCGCCAACCGCACGCCCGGCCAACTTGCCTCGCCCGCAGGCCCCGTACAGCAGCACCTGCGACCAAGAGTCGATTCGGTCCTGCTGGGCGCGCCCCCCCGTTCGAGGAGGTCCCCCGGGTGAGGGAGACCTGCAGGAAGCACTGAGTGAGCTCACGGAGAGCGTCACTGCGGTGTTGAGTCTGTGCGGCCGACAACGCCGACGAACGGAAAAGCAGCAATCACCGCAAGGGGACGGCCCCAGCACGGTGCAGGTCAGCCGTTGTTCGGTCGCCGCAGCAACTCGTTCAGTACCAGCTCGTGACGGCGCGCGTCCTCGCTCAATGCCGGGAGTTCGCCGTCCTCGAGCACGTCATCTAGATCGGCGAGTTCGTCCCAAGCCGGGCGCGTCCGGTCGAGCTCATCGCGGAGCTCCTGCAACGTCATCCATTGCACCGACTTCTCCATGGAACGACCGTAACCGCCTCACCCTGGCAGCGGCAGCCAAGCCTAGGGCACCTGGTCAGGCGGCAGAGCGTCAAGGTCATTGGCTGACATTCGCGTAGGAATGCCCGATGCCAGCTATCGGTAGCCGGTCCAGCCGGTGACCGTCAATCAAGCGGAGTTCAACGCAGACGAACGGAAGGCTCCTTTGGTCTAGCTCCCTGAGGATGCAAGCGCGCGGGAATGCTCGAACCGTTCAGCAGGGGGATCCCTGTGCGATGACGAGATCCGTGGGCCAGGGGCGACGTACCGCGGACTAGGGCGAGTCCGTTGTCCAAGCCAGTGACTGGGCTCGATCCTGTCCACGGCATCAACAAGGGCCAACCAGACGACTGACCACGCCGCACAGCACGCACGTAATCGCACCCATTTGTCCGCTTCTATGGCATCTGTCCGGGGATGGGACTAGACAGAGAAAGGGCCCAGGTCAGTACGAAACACGGACCGGGGTGCCCAGACCGATCATGTGACTAGGAGGCAACCGATCATGAGCGCCATCATGCACGAGACAGCGGTAGGCGGCACCACAATCGGCCTTCGGATCGTCACCGAGAGCGGCGACGAGATCGACTACAGCTCCGGCCGAGGGCTGACGATGGCGATCGAGGACTCCCCGATCTTCACCGAAGGTCAGGCCAAGGCGCCGTCGCGGCGATGCTCAGCATCGACGACGTCAAGGACCAGAACTGGATCCAAGTCGACTCGCCACGGGGCCGCAGCGATCTCGTCACGATCGAGCGCACCATCGTCCTGTCGACCGAGGTGCGGGACGTGCTGCAGGTGACGGCGGCGACGCCATGAGCGTGTACGCGCTGCGCGAGTCGGCGCCCTTCGGCTTCTGTATCCCCATTCGTCTCGTCCAGCTCGACTGTCCGCGTGATGAATGGACCGACTGACAAGGCGACCAGCAGGCCGACGGACAAGGAAGGGGGAAGGACACCATGACGCTGACCGGATTGACCGAGTTTCTGATGGCGCGGATCGCGGAGGACGAGGCGGCGGCCAGTGCCGTGAAGGACATCGGCGCCGACGTGTGGGACGTCCAGGTGGTTCACCGGTCGCTTGACCTCGACCCGATGGTGACTCACTGCACAGACGATGAGCGAACCACGTTGGCGCAGCACTTCGACCCGGCCCGCGTGCTGGCAGCGTGTGACGCGATGCGGCTCATCGTGGCAATCCACCGCGCCTACGAGCCCGGTGGCGACCCCGACCACGCGCCCGACTGGTTGGCAGGCGACTGGTGCGTTGGCTGTTGTTACAACCGCTACGAAGAGCGCATCACCGAGCACATCGACGACTGCCCCATCCTGGGCGCCCTCGCGCTGCCCTTCGCCGGCCACCCGGACTTCCGTGACGAGTGGAATCCGTGATCAAGCAACGTGAACTGGCCGAGGTCGGCGGCACTAGCCGGCGGCGCCGCACGGGTGTCTGTGGCCGCCGGGAGAACTGGAAGCGCAAGAACGAGATGATGGACTCTGGTCGCAGACGCGCTCACGGGGTTAGATTCTGAGGGGTGAGATTGGCCGAGGGGGAAGGGATGCCCATGTCGACCTTCATAAGCTGGCTCTTCCACCGCGGCCGGACGGAAGACGGTTCGGGAGAAGGTACCCGCGTGTCCCGTCCGCTGCCGAAAGAAGAGACAGGAAAAGAACGGCGCATGGAGTCCTCGACCGCTGAGGACGGGCCCGGCGCCGGCCTGACCCACCCTTCGGGCGGGCCCCTGTTCGTTGGCTTCGAGGCCCTGGCACACCGACAGAACGCACTCTTTGAGGGTTTGACTCCCGTTCACGAGAAGGCCGCTTTGGTCACCTTCGTCGGAACGGGGATCACAGATCCGAATCGATACCACGATGCGGCCGCAGCGTTCAACCAGCTCCGACTCATGGCACCCCCGCATGACGGCGCGCTCATCCAGGTGTTCACGCACAAACTCCGCGAGGAGTCCAAGGGCAGCGACTTCCTCTACCTCCACTTCGCTGGCGACCCCCTCTCTTTCGGCTTCCTGATATGCACGCTGACCGGTGGCGGTCTCATGGCCGGCTGGAAACTCAGCTGATAGCCCAACGCTGACTGACGCGTCGAAACGCCTCCAGTTGGACGCCGACGAACAGGTCCCCGCTGTGCCGCTCAGGGATCGCTGGCCGGGAACGGGACGTCATCTGGGACAACGGGCCCGGTTCGACCGGGTCCGCTGGGGTCGCATGCCCCGAAAGGATGCTTACCAGTGCTACTACTACGGAGGCCAAGTGTGGCCGGTGAGCACGACCGGCTAGGCCGCACCCGTCGGGTCCCAGATCCGGGACAGTGTTTGACCGACGCCGGCTGGTCCTTCGACGTGATGCTCGAACGGTGTCCTTGACCATGAGAAAGTCCCCGGAACGGAGTCCGCCACGCCGACGCAATTGCGACATTTCGACCTACACTTGTGCAACAGTGCGCGCAACCCTGGTGGTGTAGTGCGCAGCACAGGGGAAGCGAGGCGATCGGGCATGAGCAGCAATGACGAAGCCACGCTCGGTGAAGTGATCTTGGCGGGGATGCGGGGCGTCAAGTCCAAAATGCCGCTGTGCCCAGCCAATTTCGTCAAGGAGTTCGTCTCCCTTCCAGTAGTGTCGCGGCCTGCCGGCTCGGTGGCTCTCGACTTCACCTGCGACCTGCACGGCGCGCGCCTGATGCGTCTCTGGATGTCTCTTCAAGCTGGGGACGCCACGTTCGGCGGTGAGGGAGTCAAAGGGGCGTGGGACACCGATACCAGCGATCGCGGGGCGGTCGTGCTGACGTGCACTCGGCAAGGATGCCGCGACAGGGCACTCCTGACCAACGACTGGCTGGTGGCCAGTCTCAGGCAGGTTGAGGCTGACTTCGAGGCTGGCAAGGGTCTGCCCATCGCGTGGTTCCCGCTCTCGAAAGTGGGCGCGTCGAGCCGCTGAATCCCCTACTGCCTGGCGGGGTCGGCTTGGGGTGGGCGTCCACGACCCAACGTTGCTGAGGCCGGTAGGGCTGCCCTCCCGATGACGTTCATCACAAGGTGCCTATTCGCAGCCCGGGCGGGTGGCTCAATACTGGCGAACTAGCTTTTGCGTTTCGACTTACGCTGGGTTCGGGTTTCGCAACTCGGTCAACCTACGCCGGCTCATCGAACTTGACCGGGCACAATTCGATGTTCGCGGCTGAC
>CABDYS010000271.1_pt1 | contig 15995 bp, 13 predicted proteins | sample 3421621 | NCBI WGS metagenome assembly CABDYS01 (sample SAMEA5534338, study PRJEB31848) | metagenome | biome: tundra; feature: field; material: soil | place: USA | collected 2013-05 | depth 0.45 m | reverse complement strand
GCTAGCCTCGGTCTGGAAGGTCTTTCCATTCGTCATGCTTGTCGTCCTAGCTGCGCTGCAGTCGGTGCCCGAAGAGCTCTACGAGGCGGCCAGGGTGGACGGCGCCGACGCCTTCAATAGGTTCCGCACCGTCGCCTTACCCTTCCTGCTTCCGGCGTTGAGGGTCACGGCTCTGCTGATGACCATCTGGTCGTTCCGCCGCTTCGAGATTATCTGGCTGCTGACCCAGGGCGGTCCGGTGGGCTCCACCAACACCCTGGTCATCAGCGTCTACCGTGAGGCCTTCGTGAACTCCGACCTTGGTCGCTCTGCCGCGATGGGAGTGGTCGGGCTGCTCCTGTCGACCATCGTCACAGTCATCTTCTTCTACGTCGACCGAGCCGCCGCGCGGAAGGAGGCGCTATGACCCTCGGGAAAAAGTTGAGCTCTGTGGTGCGCGGGTTCGGCATCGCGGTCTTGGTGGCGGTGGCCGGGTTCCCGGTCTACTGGCTGTTCACGACCGCGACCCATACGACGGCAGAGCTGTTCGGTGGGCAAGTTCAGTGGCTACCTGACCTCGGGCAGTTCTTCACGTCCTTCACCAGTGCGGCCAGCGGCGTGCCGATGCTCCGCTGGCTTTCGAACAGCGCCGTGGTCGCCTTCGGTACCACATTCCTCAGCCTGACCATCGCGATCCTCGCGGCCTACGCGCTCTCGCGCTACCGGTTCCGCGGCAAGGGTGTGTTCGGCTTCGCGTTGTTCGCCACCCAGATGCTCCCGGAGGCGCTACTCGTCGTCCCTCTTTACTCGATCTTCCTGACCTTCGGACTGCTTGACAACCTCACCGGCTTGGTGCTGAGCGACACTGCCTTCGCCATGCCGGTCGCCGTATGGATCCTCAAGAGCGCGATGGACGGCGTGTCGCTGGAGATCGAGGAGTCCGCCCGGGTCGACGGCTGTCCTAGGTACGCGATGCTCACCCAGATCATGCTCCCGCTGATCGCCCCCTCGATCGCGGCGGCGGCGGTGATCACGTTCTTCGAGGGCTGGAACGAGTACCTGTTCGCGAACACGTTCATCACTGACGAGCAGAAGTGGCCTGCTTCTAAGGGGCTCGCGTCGTTCATCGGCGAGTTTGTGACGCCCCTTAATCACGTGATGGCCGCGGCCCTCATGTTCACCCTGCCAGCCATTATTTTCTTCCTGTTCGTGCAGCGCCGCATTGTGAGCGGCCTGACCGCAGGCTCCGTGAAGGGCTAACGACATGCCAAGGATCCGGTTCAACGGGATCACCAAAAGCTTCGGCGACCACCAGGTCATCAAGGCCTTTTCCGCAGACGTCCCGGACAACGAGTTCCTCGTCCTGCTCGGCCCCTCGGGTTGCGGAAAGTCGACGATGCTGCGGATGATCGCCGGCCTGACCGACATCACCACAGGGCAGCTGGAGTTCGACGGCACTGTGGTGAATGGGACCGAGCCGAAGGAGCGCGACATCGCCTTCGTGTTCCAGTCCTATGCGCTCTACCCCCACCTGACCGTCAGGGCGAACATCGCCTTCCCGCTGCTGATGAGCAGGTTCAAGCCGTACCACCACCTACCGGTGGTCAACACGCTGATGCGACGCCGCGTGCTACGCGACCCTGAGGTCGACGCCCAGGTGCGGCGCGTCGCGGAGATGATGGAGCTCACCGACTATCTTGACCGGCGTCCCCGCACCCTGTCGGGAGGACAACGGCAGCGCGTCGCGGTCGGCCGCGCCCTGATCCGCGAGCCCTCCGTGTACCTGCTCGACGAGCCGCTGAGCAATCTCGACGCCATGCTGCGCTCCCAGATGCGGGCCGAGATCACTGCCCTGCACCAGCGGGTGGGCAAGAGCTTCGTCTACGTCACGCACGACCAGGTCGAGGCCATGACCATGGGGACGCGCATCATCGTGCTCAACGAGGGCGTCATCCAGCAGTACGGGACCCCGAAGGAGATCTACGACAGGCCGGCGAACGCGTTCGTGGCCAGGTTCATCGGCAGCCCGCCAATGAACCTGATCCGCTGCCGGCTGGAGGGACGGTCCCTCCGGTTCCCCGACGGTGGCACGCTGCAGCTGCCCGAGGGCTGCCCGTCGCCCGACTCCCCGGAGCGCGATGTGGTACTCGGCGTCCGCGCGGAGAGGATCTCGGTCGCTCCCTCCGACGCGGTGGCCAGCGAGACGCTGCCTGCCCACATTGTCCTGTCGGAGTACCTGGGCGCCGAGACGGTGGTGGCGTTCAAATCCGGCCGACGAGCAGACCAGGCCGAGCAGGGCACGGTCGCCGAGCACGACGTACTGCAGGCCCGCATCCCGGGGGAACTCCACCTGACACCGGGCGCCGACTGCACCGTGCGGCTCGACCTGACGAACGCGTCCTTCTTCGATATCGACAGCGGTGAGCGGCTGCCAGTGGCCGTGCCCGAGGCGACGACGTGAACATCGCGACGACGATCGACTGGCGCGCCAAGGGGTTCCCGGCAAGCGCGCAAGGGGTGAGCGCAGACGACTTCGTAAAGGCGCTGCCGTCACTGTTCGAGGCAGGCTTCTCGTGGCCCGTCATGGTCATCAGGCGCTCGGCGGTCGACCATAACGTCTCAGTGCTCGCCGACTACTGCGCGAACCGCGAGGTGTCGTTAGCTCCGCACGTCAAGACGACGATGTCCCCGCAGCTGTGGGAACGTCAGCTCGCGGCTGGCGCCTGGGGCCTCACCGTGGCAACGCCTCACCAGGCGCGCGTCGTCCGGGCCCACGGCGTGCGGCGGATCTTCCTGGCCAACGAGCTGGTCGACTCGACCGCCGCGGCCTGGGCCGTCGACGAGATGGCGAGCGACGACGGCTTCGAACTCACCTGCTACGTAGACTCAGCGGCCGGCGCCAGGATCCTCGGTGAGGCGACGCGAGGCCGAGGTAGCCGCCGGCTTCGCGTCGTCGTCGAGCTCGGCCACGACGGCGGCCGGACCGGTTGCCGGACGGACGCCGACGCTGTGTCGGTCGCACGAGCGGTGCAGCAGGAGCCGTCGCTGGCCCTCGTGGGCGTGTCCGGCTACGAAGGCACCCTCGGACACGACCGCTCGGCCGCCACGGTCGAGGCCGTGAGCTCTTTCGTGCACAGGTTGCGCGTCATGCTGGTGGCGTTCGACTCCGAAGGCCTGCTCGATAAGGACGCCGGGGAATACCTCGTGTCGTGCGGTGGGAGCGCGTTCTTCGACCTTGTCACGGCCGGGTTGACCGGGGCGTGGGACACCCGCCTGCCCGTGCGGGTCCTGCTGCGCAGCGGTGCGTACGTGACGCACGACTCGCTCCTCTACCAGAGGTTAAGCCCCTTGGCGGACGCGCCGGTGAACTCGCGCCTGAAGCCGGCGATCGAGGTGTGGGGGCAGGTGCTCTCACGCCCCGAGCCGCACCTGGCCCTGCTGGGTGTCGGTAAGCGGGACATCTCGTTCGACGAGGGCATGCCCGTCGTCCTCGCGGCACGATCTCTGGCAGGCACCGGCGGGATCCGCGCCCTGAAGGGCTGCGCCGTCGATCAACTCAACGACCAGCACGCCTATCTCTCGGTACCGGACAGCAACGATCTCGCAGTGGGAGACCTGGTCTGCCTGGGCATCTCGCACCCCTGCACGGCGCACGACAAGTGGCAGTTGGTCCCGCTCGTAGACGACGACCACCGGGTCGTCGAGACCGCCCGTTCCTACTTTTGATGAGGATGCGTTGATCAGTCCGAACGATGCAACAAACCAGAGCCCCCGCCGGGAGGCCCCAGCTTTGGTGACGCTGGGCGAGACCATGTGTGTGCTCCAGTCGGAGCACATCGGTCCCCTGCGCCACAACAGGTCCGTGCGCCTGGCCGTGGTCGGGGCCGAGACGAATGTGGCGATCGGCGTCCGGCGATTGGGAGTGCCCAGCGCTTGGATTGGTCGGGTCGGAGACGACCCGATGGGTGAGCTCGTCGCTCGCGAGCTGCGTGCCGAGGGCGTGGACGTGACTTCCCTGCGCATCGACGCAAGCGCGCCTACGGGGATCATGGTCAAGGAGCGCCGCACGGCGAGGGTTTCCCGAGTGTTCTACGTGCGGTCCGGCAGCGCCGGCTCGCGACTGTGCCCCGACGACGTCAGCCACAAGCTGGTCGAGGGCGCCCGAGTCCTGCACGTCACCGGCATCACGCCTGCACTGAGCGAGTCGGCTCGTGCCGCCGTGCACCATGCCATTGGCCTCGCGCGCAACGCGGGCGTCCAAGTGTCATTCGACCTCAACTACCGAACCGGCCTATGGGCTGCTGATGTGGCGACGGAAGAGTTTCGCTCCATCTTGAGCCTCTCGGATGTGGTCTTCGCCTCGCACGACGAAGCGCAGATGCTGGTGGGCGACCTCGACGCAACGGGCTGCGCAGCCGCCCTCGGTGAACTGGGCCCGAAGCACGTTGTCATTAAGCAGGGCGAACTTGGCTACACAGCGCTGATCGAGGGCCGAACATACACCGCCCCGGCCGTAGTCGTGCCGGTCGTGGACCCCGTCGGCGCTGGAGACGCCTTCGTTTCCGGTTACCTCGCGAGCCTCATCCGTGGCGAGCCGCCCGAGGTGGCCCTCCATGTCGCGAACACGTCCGGCGCCTTCGCGGTTTCAGTGCCCGGTGACTGGGAGGGCCTGCCGAGCGCCGCCGAGTTGCCTCTCTTGGATTCCCTCGCCGACGTCGTCCTGCGTTGACCATCAAACCTGTACCGCAACCGAGAGGAACAAAACTGTGACTATCACACGCGTCAGCAGCCCCCTGGCCCCCGCACCCGGAGGCGCCTACTCGCAGGCCATCGCCGCGAACGGCTTCCTGTACACCTCCGGGATGGGCCCGGTCGACCCCACCACAGGGGACGTCGTGGGTGACGCCGTCGGCGGACAGACCAACCAGGTCATGCAGAATCTTCAGCAGCTGCTCGAGGCGGAGGGCCTGGGCTTCTCGGACGTCGTCAAGGCGACCGTGCACCTACAGAACGTTGAGCGCGACTTCACCGGTTTCAACGAGGCCTACAAGTCGTTCTTCACGGACGGGCTGCCGGTGCGGACGACGGTCGGCTCGACACTGCTCAACATCCTCGTCGAGATCGACTTCGTCGCCGCGTACCCCGAAGGGGCGTCGAAGTAGCCGGCCAGGTCACAGCAGGCACTAGCGAACGGAGTAGTCGATGGATGTCGTCATGACAGGCGGTTGGGTGGTGGACGGCACGGGTGCGCCCGCGTACCGGGCTGACCTCGCGGTGGACAAGGGCGTCGTCGCGGCGGTCGGCCGTTTACAGCACGTCGAGGCAGCGCAGCGGATCGACTGCACGGGCCTCTACCTTCTGCCGGGGTTCGTCGACGCCCACGTGCACGGTGATGCGGCAGTGTTCGACCCCGACGTTCAGCTGGCCGCCCTGAGCCAGGGCGTGACGACTTTCGTCGTGGGTCAGGACGGCTTGTCCTTCGCGCCGTCCGGGCCCGACACGATGGATTACGTCAGGCATTACTTCGGGGCGATCAACGGCAACCTGCCCGACGACGGGCAGGGGGGCCGCAGCGTCGACGAGCTGCTCCACGGCTACGACGGCGCCACACCACTGAACGTCGGGTACCTGGTGCCTCGGGGCAACTTGCGACTCGAGGTGATGGGGTTGGAAGAGCGGGAGCCGTCGGCGGGCGAGCTCGCCCGCATGCAGCGGCTGCTCGCCGAGGGCATGGAACAGGGGGCTCTGGGCCTGTCCACCGGACTTGAGTACGTGCCCGACCGCTACGGCGACACTGAAGAGCTGACCCTGCTCGCGGCCGAGGCGGGCCGGTTCGGCGGCATCTACGTCAGCCACATGCGCGGTTACGAGGCGCAGGCCCACGTGGGCGTCGGCGAGGTGCATGCCATCGGCCGGGGCGCCGATGTGCCGGTGCACATCAGCCACTACCACGGACCGGCGCACATGCTGGTGCAGCTCGTCGACGACTCACGTGCCAGTGGCGTCGACCTGACCTTCGACAGCTACCCGTATAGCCGAGGCTCCTCGATCGTGGCGATGGTCGGGCTGCCGGCGTGGGTGCAGGCCGGTGGCACGGAGGCGACCGTTGCTCGGCTGCGGGACGCCGACGTGCGGGAGCGGCTGCGCGAGACGTGGTTCGCGGGACGCCCAGACCTTTTCGCTCGGATCACCTTCGCCTGGGTCGGCAACCCCGATCTCGCCTGGTGCGAGGGACGAACCCTGCCGGAGGCCGCCGAGACGTCGGGCTCAGACCCCGCAGACTTTCTCTGCGACCTGCTCATAGCGTGTGACATGCAGGCGTCCTGCGTCTTCCTGCAACCCCCCACCAACACCGACCAGGACATTCGCGCCCTCCTGCGGCACCCCGCGCACATGGCCGGGTCGGACGGAGTCTTCCGTGGTCGCTCCCCCCACCCCCGCGGATGGGGTGCGTTCGCGAGACTGCTCGGCGTCCACACCCGCGAGCTCGGCGACTACACGTGGGGTGAGGCCAGCCTGCACCTGGCGGGACACGCGGCGCGTCGCTTCGGGCTCGAGGGCCGGGGAATCCTTCGCCCGGGCATGGCCGCTGACGTCGTCGCGCTCAACCCGATCACCGTCGCCGACGTCGCGACCTACGAGAATCCTCGCCAGCCGGCGCGAGGGGTTGTCCACGTTCTGGTCAACGGCGTGGAGGTGCTGCGCGACGGGCGCCTCACGCAGTCGACACCCGGACGAGGACTCCGCCGTGTCACCTGAGTCGGGCGCAGCACAGGGCGCGAGATGAGCCTGCCCGAGGTGGACGCCGAACGACTCGCCCTCGTTTGCGACCGTCTGTACACCCCGGTGGTCGGAGACGTGCTCGACCAATTGGGGCGCACGCACCAATTCCTGCCGCAAGCGATCCACGCGCTGCGCCCCGACGTGGTGCTTGTTGGGCGCGCCATGCCGGTCCTCATCACTGACGTGTTCGAGGCGCAACGCTCACCCTTCGGCCGCCTGACCGAGGCCCTTGACCAGCTCGAGCCAGGAGAGGTCTACCTGGCCAGAAACGGCCGGGCACAATGCGCGGCGTGGGGCGAGATCCTCACGGCGACGGCTCGTGCCCGGGGCGCCGCCGGCGCCGTCATCGACGGATTCCACCGCGACACCATCCGAGTCCTCGAGCAGGACTGGCCGGTCTTCAGCCGCGGCAGCTTCGCGCAGGACGCCGGCATCCGGACGAGCGTCGTCGACTACCGCGTCCCCCTGGAGATCGACGGCGTACTCGTCAGTCCGAGCGACCTCATCTTTGGTGACATCGACGGTGTGGTCGTTGTCCCCAGGGCGGTCGAGGACGAGGTGCTCGAGCTCGCACTCACCAAGGCAGCGGCGGAGAACGTGGTACGGCAGGCCATCGAAGACGGGATGTCCAGCACGGACGCCTTCGCCACCTATGGCGTGCTCTGAATTCCGGGAGGTAACACAAGATGGGTGACGAACTGCGCAGCCGCACCTGGCTCGGTGACGGCGGCAAGAACGGGTTCATCGCGAGGCACCACCTGCGCGCGATGGGACTAGGGACGCGACAACTGACCAGCAAACCGGTGATCGGCATCGCCAACACCTGGAGCGAGCTGACGCCGTGCAACGCCCACCTGCGTTCGCTCGCCGAAGCAGTCAAGCGGGGCGTTCTGGAGTCGGGTGGCCTACCGCTGGAGTTCCCGGTGATGTCGCTCGGCGAGCCGTTCCTGAGGCCGTCGTCCATGCTTTACCGCAACCTGATGGCGCTCGAGGTAGAAGAATCGCTGCGCGCCAACCCTCTCGACGCCGCCGTGCTGCTCACCGGATGCGACAAGACCACGCCGGCAGCGCTCATGGGCCTGGCCAGCGTCGACCTCCCGGCGGTCATGCTGACCGGTGGTCCCATGCTGAACGGCAAGTACCGCGGCAAAGACGTGGGGTCGGGCACCGACATCTGGCGGATGGCTGAAGCTCTGCGAGCGGGCGAGATCGGCACGGAGGAATTCACCGAGTTCGAGACCTGCCTCAACCGGTCGGCCGGGCACTGCATGACCATGGGCACCGCCTCGACAATGGCTTCGCTCACCGAGGCCTTGGGCATGCAACTACCCGGCGCCGCCGCCTTGCCAGCCGTCGACGCCCGGCGCGGCGCGCTGGCGGAGGAAACCGGTCGACGGGCCGTGTCCCTCGCCCGTGAACGCCTTCGCCCATCAGCGATCCTCACCCGAGCCGCCTTCGAGAACGCCGTGAAGGTCAACGCCGCGATCGGCGGCTCGACCAACGCGGTCATCCACCTGCTCGCCATCGCTGGGCGGGCAGGTGTCGAGCTCGGTCTGGACGACTTCGACGTCCTCGGCCGGGACGTGCCGCTGTTGGTCGACCTCATGCCGAGTGGCAGGTACCTGATGGAGGAGTTCGCTTATGCCGGCGGTGTGCCCGCGCTGCTAGACCAGATGCGCGACGTCCTGCACCTGGACGTCCGCACGGTCTCGGGACGTACGTTGGGCGAAGAAATCGAGGGCGCGGCACGGTACAACGACGCCGTCATCCGAGACTGGGACGACCCGGTGCAACCCGCCGGTTCCGGTACGGCGGTCTTGCGGGGAAACCTCGCCCCCGATGGGGCCGTGCTGAAGATAAGCGCCGCGTCGCCGCACCTGCTGCACCACGAGGGGCCGGCGCTGGTCTTCGATCGGCTCGAGGACTACCAGGCGGTCATGGACGACCCCGAACTCGACGTGACCCCGGACACCGTGCTAGTCCTTCGTGGTGCCGGACCCAAGGGCTACCCAGGCATGCCGGAGGTGGGCAACCTTCCTCTGCCCCAGCGACTGCTCGACCTCGGCGTGCGAGACATGGTACGGATCTCGGACGCACGAATGAGCGGCACGGCCTTCGGGACCTGCGTGCTACACGTGGCGCCGGAGTCCAGCGCCGGTGGACCGTTGGCGCTCGTGCGGACCCGCGACCGGATCAGGATGGACGTCGGGCGACGCACCATCGAGTTGCTTGTGGACGACGCTGAGTTGGCGGACCGACGCGAGCGTTGGCAGCCGCCGCCGGCCACCGCCGTTCGCGGCTGGACCAGGCTGTACGTCGACCACGTCACGCAGGCAGACACCGGCGTCGACCTGGACTTCCTGATCGGTGGCAGCGGCGACGCCCCCGGTCGGGCCCCCTTTTAGGAGATGCGCATGACCGTCGAGGCGTTGCTGCGTGGTGTCAGCCCGGTGCTCGAGGTGCCGTTCCACGACGACGAGTCCGTCGACTACGCCGGTTTCTCCAATGTCGTGGCACATGTGCTGGGGACTGGCGTCACCAGCGTGATGTTCGCCGGCTTCGCTTCCGAGTTCCATAAACTCGCCGACGACGAGCGCCAACTGCTGCGGGGCCGGCTCTTGGATCAGACTCGCAGCCGCGACGACGTCGCCGCCATCGTCGCGGTTCAGGACCACTCGACGATCGTGGCGGTGCGTCGGGCAACTGAGGCGGTAGCCGCCGGCGCCGATGCCATCAACCTCCTGCCCCCCTACCTACTCGGCCCGTCGGGGCCGGCAGTCCGCGCGCACGTTCACGCGGTGCTGTTGGCCGTGGCCCCCACACCCGTCGTGCTGCAATACGCACCGGCTCAGACCGGCACCAGCCTGGACGCCGAGACGATCGCGTCGATAGCGGCCGATCACACGAACCTGGCGGCCGTCAAGGTGGAGTCGACTCCTCCCGGGGCGCTCATCGCCGCCCTCGCCGACACCACGCCGTCGCTACCCGCCTTGGTCGGTTACGCAGGTCTGCAACTGCCGGACGCCCTGCGCCGCGGCGCTGTCGGCGTTCAGCCGGGCTGCTCGTTCACTGAGCTCTATGTCCTTTTCTGGCGGCTCTGGGAAGCAGGAGACGAGCCTGGCGCGTTGGACCTGCACCGGCGGATGCTGGTGTATTTGTCCTACTGGATGCAGTCTATCGAACTCATTGTTGCGGCCGAGAAGCTCATATCTCTGCGCCGCGGTCTGATTCGCTCCGCCACGTGCCGTTCCCCAGCGCACACTTTGGACGACGCCGAGATCCAGTTGGTCGAAGCGTTCCTTCAAGAGTTCAGCTCAGAGTTGGCCGAGTTCAGACCCTAGGCAATCACCAATGGTGGCCAAAGGGATCGACCACGCCGCCCTAGGACGATGCACCCAATGGCCGGAGTCCGACCATCTGCTGGATGTGTTACCACCAGACTCAACTTTGTTGCACCTGCGACGACTGCGCGGGCCTGCGCTTCGTGTGCGTCGTCCATGAACAACTCGATCCACACGGTCGTGCAGCCGACCGTCCCCGACACCGGTGCTCCTCGGCTTGGAGTCTCCTAGGCGAGGAAGCTTGGCAGACCTGTACAAGTTGGTGCCACCCATGAATTCCTCCAGCCGGGAGCCGTCGCCCTATAGCTGGGTGAAGGCAGCCTCGTCAGGGTCGGAGCCCATCCGTGCACCGGCCCCCATCATGGTGACGGCGTCCAATTCGTTCTGGCTAAGGATGATTTCGGTCGCGGCAAGGTTCTCGCGCAAACGATGCGCGTTTGCGGACTTGGGGATCACGATGTTGCCGACGCCGAGGTGCCAACCGAGCACAATCTGCGCAGGGGTTGCCCCGTGCACTTGCGCCAGGGCGGTCACGGCTTCTGCGTTCAGATCAGTTCCTCGGCCCAGTGGGCTGTGCGCCTCAACCGCGATCTCCAGGGCGCGGGACCTTGCGGACAGAGCGGCCTGCTGGAAGGTCGGGTGAAGCTCAAACTGATTCACCGCAGGGACGACCGTCGTCTCGGCAAGCAAAGTGTCCAGATGGTTCTGCAGAAAGTTGGACACCCCAATGGCCCGCGCACCGCCCGCGGCATAGATCTTCTCCAAGGCCAGCCATGCTTCGACGAACATTCCCTGGGACGGGACCGGCCAATGGATGAGGTAGAGGTCAATCACGTCAACACCGAGCGCCTGCCGGCTGGCTTCGAAGGCTTCCGCCGCGGTGGCGTCGTCGGGCGAGGAGCAGGTCGATATCCACTGTTCGGTCGGCATCAGGAACCGCAGCGTGTCAACGACGTGGATGAAGTCGTCGAACACGAGGCGGCGGGGCTCGTCCGGCATACCGACCCGGTTCTTCTGCATGAGGACCACCGACCGGTTCAACTGAGCCAGAGGCGCGTACGCCGGTGCGAAGCGGCGGTTGAAGCCGACCGCGAGCGACCGCTCTTGCCGCTCGGCGAGGTCGACCAGGTGCCGCGCATCCGCGAAGCTGGGCGCGAGCGGTTTGCCCACCAACACGTGAATGCCGGCGGACAACAATCGCTCGACCAGGCCAAAGTGAGCCTCGGTGGAGGCGTGAACGAAGGCCACGTCGATTCCGCTGTCGAGCAGATCGTCGAGGCGTGTGACGCAGCGGTGCACGCCGTACTGCCGGCCTATCCGGGTAAGTCGGTCATTGTCTCGGCCCAAGAGCGTCAAGGTGACGTCGGCCCGCGCCGCGAGTGCCGGCAGATAGGCCTTCTGGGCAATGTCACCCAGCCCGATGAGCCCTACCCGCAGGGGTCTGCCCGACGTCACGACTGCGGCCCTGGCAATCCTCGAAGCGTCCCGCGGACGCAGCCCGGCACGATGAGCACGATCGGCGCGAGGTGCTCGGGCAGCCCGGTGCCCATCCGGGTGAAGGTCCGTTGGATCATGGAGGGCAGCGTAGTTGGAGCAGAGCCGCCGGCGCCGGCTCAGGTGTCGGTCTGGGTCACCTTGTTCAGCCCGCGGGGCGCGTCGGGGTTCAGCCCGAGCGCCCGGGCGAGGCCCTCGGCGAGCAGCTGACCGGCGACGACCAAGCCGATGGGCGCGACCATCTCTGGAAGGTCCGGCCCCGTGACACTGACGTCGGCGGCGGCGGCGAACCCCGCGTCACCACCGATACCGACGGTCAGGGCTCCGCGCGAGCGAAGGTCACCGAGCAGCTCGGTGAGGCCTTCGAGCATGGGCCCGTCCTGTGCGGCCACGACGATCGAGACGAGCTGTGGGTCGACGATCGCGATGGGGCCGTGTTTGAGGTCCGCGTAGGACAGCCCTCGGACCGGCCGCAGGCAGGTCTCCTCCAGCTTGAGCGCGGTCTCGACGGCTGCGGCATACGCCAGTCCGCGTCCGCTGACGAGGACCTCGTTGGTGCGCGCGAGCAAGGTAACCGCGGCGTCAACACCCGCACGCGCGGCGAGAAGCCTCTCGATCTCCGCCGGGACGCGGTCCAGGTCGGCGTCCAGCGCGCTCGGGTCTCGGGCGAGCGCCGTGGCCAGCACCGCCATGGCGGTGAGCTGAGTGGTGAACGTCTTCGTCGCCGGGACCGCACGCTCAGGTCCAGCTGCGGTGACCATGGCCAGGTCCGCGGCGTGCGCCAGTGCGCTGCCCTGCACGTTGGTGACGGCGATGGTGACGGCTCCGCAATGACGGGCCCACTCCTGGGTCTGGACGATCTCCTCGGTCTGACCGGACTGGGAGATGCAGACGACCAGGGCGCCGGTCAGATTGAGCTGGCTGCGATAGTGCGTCGCCACGCTCGGTGCCGCCAGGGAGGCGGTCCGTCCGGCGTGCACCTCGAGAAGGTAGCGACCGTAGATGGCGGCGTTGTCCGATGAGCCGCGCGCGACGAAAAGGATCTGCTGACGGTCGCCCACGAGGTCCGCGATCTGTGCGCGCAGGGGGCGCAGCGCCTCCAGGGTTGCCGCGATCACGGCCGGTTGCTCTGCGACCTCCTGGGCCATGATCGTCGGCACGCTCTACCTCTCTTGAGGAACAGATCGGACAGGAACCACACTGATTCGGTCACAGTATGTCTTCAAAGGGCCATTCACCTCGGCGGAGCACGGCGTGGAGTGACAGCTCGTTGTCGACGACCACGACGTCGGCCAGGTTGCCGGCCTGCAGCCCGCCGATCCCGGCCAGCGCGAGGGTCTTGCTGGGCGTGGAAGAGGCGGCAGTGACAGCGTCGAGCAACGGGATACCCGCAGCCTGCACGCACCATCGGACGACATCAAGCATCGTGGCCACCCCGCCGGCGATCGAGTCGCCTTCGGCGAGCCGGGCGGTGCGACCGGAGACGATGACGTCCTGGCCGCCGAGGGTATAGGTGCCGTCGGGCATCCCACTGGCGGCCAGGGCGTCAGTGATCAGGCAAATCCCTTGTGCGCCAACAAGATCGAAGAGCATCCGCACGGTGGCAGGAGCTAGATGGACACCATCACCGACGACCTCCAGAACCGCCTCACCACGGGCGGCCGCGGCCAGGGCGGCGCTGACCGGGCCCGGCGCGCGGTGGTGCAGGGGCGCCATACCGTTGAAGACGTGGGTGACCAGTGGACGCCCACCCCGCGGCGCCGCGTCAAGGCTGGCACGAAGTGAGGCCCAGGCGGTCTCGGCATCGCAGGCTGTGTGGCCGACGGCGGCCAAAATGGCGTGGGAACCCAGCAGCGCCGGAAGGTCCGCCGCGCCCGGGCGTTCGGGCGCGAAGGTCATCTGGGCGATCGCCCTGGGTGCGCCCGCAGCCGTGGCAGCCTCAGCCAGGGCGCCAACCAATGCGGCGTCGACGTCGCAGAGTGCTGCGGGGTTCTGGGCACCCCGGCGCTCCATCGATAGGAAAGGACCCTCCAGATGTATGCCGGCCAAGTCACCTTGGGCGACCAGAGCCGCGCAGGTCGTCACTCCGCTTATCAGGGCGTCGGGGGTGTTGGAGACCAGGCTGCCCACCAGTGAGGTGGTGCCCCCGCGGCGGTGGTGGTCGACGGCCAGAGCGGCGGAGGCTGCGTCAGGGCCGAACTCGCCGCCGCCGCCGCCGTGGCAATGCACGTCAACCAGTCCGGGCAAGAGGGTCCGCTGCCCGATCCAACCAGTAGGGGGCTGCACATCTCTCCACCGCGGCGGAAGGTCAGAAGCCTTGCCAGCAAACGCGATCCGGTCACCGTCGACCACCACTGCACCGTCACTGATAATGGCGGACGGCGTGACAAGTCGACCTGTCAGCAGGATGCCTGCGTTAGTCCTCACGCGAGAATGATGGACTTCGTCGCGGCGCTGGGGGCTGTCGGGGTCGATATCGGCCGACCTGAAGTCACCACAGTCAGTCAGTGAACGCACACGAGTTCGGCCCTCGGGTCCAGGTCGGCGGTCGTCGAAAGTCGGGAATGATGACCGGTTCGAGACGTAGTCTGTCGTCGGGCGGCTCGCCGCCTACCAAGATGGAGGCGCCCTTAAGAAGGAATACGGGATGGCTTGCCGTTACGCACTGCCCCGTTCACCCGCTGCTCGTCAGCAACAGGTCCGCGGCCCAGGTGAAATGGCGTCCCTCGACAACCGCGGCGAAGTGTTCGAGCTGGCGGCGTTCCGTTGAGCGATTCTGTTTATGAATCGCCGCGACCTCAGAAAGCGACCGACTCTTCTGCTGCGCCGCCGTCTTGACCGTGTACGACTCAGGCGGCAAAGACCTCGCGCAGGGTCGCGAGCGTGAGCGCGTCGTCGTCGATGCCGCCACCCTCGTGCCCGTTATAGGGCCAGACGGTGATGTGCTTCTCGCCGCCGTAATTGTTGAATGCACCGAATACCGTGGACGGGGGGCACGTCAGATCCATCAACCCGGTCGAGAACCATGCAGGGGCCTTCGCCCGCTTCGCGAAGTTAACGCCGTCGAAGTAGGACAACGTCTCGTGAACCTGATCGCGCTTCTCCCGGTGCACCGCCAGGTACTGGCCGATTTCCTTGTAGAGCGTGTCGTCTGTAATGACGGTCGCGCGTGGGAAGTCGCAGAGGAACGGAACATATGCGATCACGGCCGTGAGGTCAGGGACCAGGCCGGCGGTCGCGAGCGCGATCCCGCCGCCCTGGCTCCCGCCCAGCACAGCGACGCGTCTCGCGTCAATCGCCTCGAGGGTGCGCGCAGATTCGATGGCCCGCACCGCATCCGTAAAAACGCGGCGGTAGTAGTACGTTTCGCGGCTCTCGATGCCTCGCGTCATGAAGCCGGGTATCTGCGGGCAGCTGGCCGCATCATCCGGTGTATCGCCGACGCTCCACACCGAGCCCTGGCCGCGTGTGTCCATATGAAAGTGCGCGTAGCCGGCCGACGCCCAGAGCAGATTGTCGATTGGCCGCCCGCGACCCCCGCCGTAGCCAACGAATTGCAGGACCGCAGGCAACGGTCGTTTCGCTCCGGCCGGCAGTCGCAGCCATGCTTTTACGGGCTGGCCTCCGAAACCGGAGAAGGTCACGTCGTAGACGGTGATCGTCGTAAGGCCCGAGTCGACCGGGGTGAGGGTCACTCCGAGGTCGAACGCCTGACTTTCGGCAAGCGTCGACTCCCAGAATGTGTCGAAATCAGCCGGGTCATTCTGACTGCTGCGATACGAGTGCAGCTCGGACTCTGGGAGATCAACAAACATTGGTTTATCTTAGACCGTATGGAGTGACCGCCGTCTGAGGTGGTTGTCGGCCGGGACCTCGCTCACGCATTCTCGTGGGTTACCGAGTGCGAGTTCCCGCGCTCGGCCTATCCGACAGGTGTGGGAGGCCCCGGTGTTCTCTGAGCGTACGAGTGTCGGGCTGGACGTGCACACGCGAGGTCGGTCGTCGCGGCAGCGATCGATGGTGTCACAGGTGAGGTGTTCCGGGCGCGGCTGACGCCAGCACATGAGGACGTGATCGGCTGGGTCCGAGCCTTGCCCGGGCCGTGCGCGGCGGCCTACGAAGCTGGCCCGACCGGGTTCGGCCTGTACCGGGCGTTGACCGACGCTGGGCTCCGGTGCGAGGTGGTGGCGTCCTCGAAGCTGCAGCGCCCGGCCGGGAACCGAGTCAAGACCGACCTGTTAACCGAACTACCCGGGCTGGATTCCAGAACTCCTGACCTGGTGAGATCATTTACGCAGTCGTGGGGTGGCCTTTGATGCTGTAGGCGAGGGTCAGGTCGGTGCCGGGGTAACGGGTTTGGGTGTCGGTGAGCTCGGCGCAGAGTGCGGCGAGGGCTCT
>CABDYS010000222.1_pt1 | contig 17470 bp, 17 predicted proteins | sample 3421621 | NCBI WGS metagenome assembly CABDYS01 (sample SAMEA5534338, study PRJEB31848) | metagenome | biome: tundra; feature: field; material: soil | place: USA | collected 2013-05 | depth 0.45 m | reverse complement strand
CGTTTGGAGCGAAGAGAACGTGCGCCTCCGAGGCGGAGCGACAACAGGTGCTCTTCGCGAGATACGAGGAACTCGCCGCGCCCCTGACGGCAGCGAGCACAAGGAGGCGACGGTGAAGTTCACCGAGATAGCGGCGAGGATCAACGGGATCAGCACTCCGATCTTCGGAATCCAATGGACCCCACCCACGGTCGATGTCGCGGTCGCCCGCCGAGTCATCGCTCAAGTGGAGTCGCGGAGGGTCTTGTTCTCGACCTACACCAACGAGGTGCCGGAACAATGTGTCGATTCGGTCCTTCAGATTCGCTCGTTCCTGAGCGAAATCATCGGAGCCAGCGGCGTTGCTGATGAGCTCGTTGGTCCGCTTCGCCTGATGCGTGGTTACTGTGTCAGGTTCCTCGATCGCGTTGGGGCCACTGAGGATCCTGCCGACTCTCAAGCTGGGAAGCGTCAGGGACCCCACCTGGCGGATGCACGACTACTTCTTTGGCGAGGCTCTCGGAGAGCTGCGCTCGGGCGTCGGCCTCCAAGTCGCCATTATTTCTGCGGCGTACGGGCTCGACGTCGACGCCCTGGCGGACACGCTGCCGCCTGTGGACAAACCGGCTGCCGGGCAGGGGAGATGACAGATGCATGTCGACGGCCTGTTCGGGGAATCATCAAGCCCCGGCCCGTGGGGGACCCCAGAGCTTGAACTTCGAACGGATCTATTGACCGCCCTCAGAGCAGGGCCCATCCCCGGGGAGGATGACCTCTCCTGCGCCATCGCTCTCACTCACCTCGTCTGGGGTGAACTGCTGGCATATGGGACACAGGGAGGCCAGCGTCTGGACGAGGCCCAGATCAGTCTGAGAATGGTTCTCACCTCTCTGAGCCCACCGTGAACAAACGATCTCCAAGCGTATTTTCGAGCCCATGGAGGTGTGGCCGCCGTCCACACCAACTTTCAACTGCAACCAGTTGCAACCAACTGCTGAGCACAAAACACAGCTAGATATTACGGCTGAGCACGCTTGGTGCGGGTTCGAGACCCGTCGGGGACACCAAGGTCGGAGACCTCACGTCGGTGCCGGTCGTGATGAACCGCTCACAATCGGTCAACGTCGGCCATGGCGGGGAACTTAGCGCCATCGGCAACCTTTAGTCTGGTAACAGAACCGTCCATGGGGCGGCACGACGTGCTGGAGGAAGACGATGGCGAGCAACCCGGTGTTCAACCGGATCGACAAGCAGATCACCAAGGGCGACTATGCCGGTTTTGATCGCGGGCACGCGGCATCAGGCATGAGTGCTGGAGGCGACGTGCAGGACAGCCTCAACTCCCAGCAGCTCCAGGACCTGTACAACCAGCCGTCCGCAGGTCCGGTGCAGATGCAACGGGTGACCCTGGATGACGTGGTGATGAAGACCCTCGGGCTCTTCAGCATCGTCCTGCTGGTCGGTGCGGCCACGTGGTACACCGTGGCCGGCAGCATCAACCTGAGCCTGCCGCTGATGCTCGGCGGCATGTTCGGATCGCTGGCGGTCGGCCTGGTCATCGCGTTCAAGAAGACCATCAGCGTGCCGCTGATCGTGCTCTACGCCGTGCTGGAAGGTGTCCTCGTCGGGGCGATCAGTGAGGTCTTCGAGCAGCGCTGGCCGGGAGTCGTCACGACAGCGGTGATCGCGACGGTGTGCACCTTCGCCGGCATGCTCCTGGGTTACAAGTCCGGTCTGATCAAGGTGACCGACAAGTCCCGCCGGATCTTCGGCATGGCGATCCTGGGCTACCTGCTCTTCGGTCTCGTCAACGTGGCCGCAGCGTTCATGGGCGTCGGCGGCGGCTGGGGCTTCGGCGGCACTGGCCCGATGGGCATCGTCATCTCCGTGCTGGGGGTGGGCCTGGCGTCCTACTCGCTGGCGATCGACTTCGACTCGGTCGATCGTGCGGTCAAGGCGCAGCTGCCCGAGAAGTACTCGTGGCTCCTGGCCCACGGGCTGATCGTCACCCTGGTCTGGCTGTACCTCGAGATCCTGCGACTGCTGGCTCGCATGCGTCAGTGAACGTGCAACAGACCCGGAGATCGCCTGTCCCCCAGGAGGTCGCAACCGAACTACAGCGCGTGGTCCAGCGGTGGCATCAGCGGCCGCTCGACCGCGCGCTGTCGTTTACCGGTCGAGTTCACGCGCTCGTACAGTCCCTGGCCGACGGGATCACGGAGGCTACCGGCGTCCCGGCGTCGGTGGTCCCGGACTGTGGCCCGGCGACGCTGATGGACCAGCTCACCGTCATGGTCCACGACACGTGCGCGGCCGCGGTGACCTCGACACGGACGTCGACGCTGGCATCGACGCTGGCATCCACCCTTCGCAAGGACCTGGCGGACCTGCGCCGCGAGCTGGGCTGACCGGCACACAGCCCAGCTCACCGGCTTCGCGCCCAAAGGGCGAGAGGTTCGTCTTAGCTGAGGCGCTCGTAGATGATGGCCATTCCCTGGCCGCCGCCGATGCACATCGTCTCGAGGCCGAACTGGCCGTCGCGGGAGGCCAGGCCGTTGAGCAGGGTGGTCGTGATGCGAGCACCCGTGGAGCCGAACGGATGGCCCAGCGCGATCGCGCCACCATGGACGTTGAGCTTGTCCGTGTCGATGCCCAGGTCATCGACCGAGGCCAGGACCTGGGCGGCGAAGGCCTCGTTGATCTCGATCAGGTCCATGTCGTTGATGGACATGCCCGCACGCGCGAGCGCACGACGAGATGACTCCACCGGGCCCATACCCATGATCTCCGGGGAGAGAGCGCTGACCCCGGTGGAGACGACGCGGGCGAGCGGGGTAAGGCCCAGTTCACGGGCCTTGGCATCGCTCATGATCACGAGCGCGGCCGCGCCGTCGTTGAGCGGGCAACAGTTGCCGGCAGTGACGGTGCCGGTCTCGCGAAACACTGGTTTGAGGCCGGACAGGGCCTCGAGCGTGACACCGGCGCGCGGGCCGTCGTCAGTGGAGACAACGGTGCCGTCCGGGGTGGTGATCGGGGTGATCTCACGGGCGAAGAAGCCATCGATGATGGCCTTCTCGGTCCGGTTCTGGCTGATCACGCCCCACTCGTCCTGACGTGCCCGCGAGATGCCGCGGCTGGTTGCCACGTTCTCGGCGGTCTGACCCATCGACACGTAGACGTCAGGAAGCGACCCCTGATCGCGGGGGTCGCTCCAGGTGGAGTTGTCCGCGGCCATCTGGGCGCCGCGGGCCTGGGAAGCAGCGAACTTCAGGTTCTGGACCTCGGCTTTGGCGCCACCTGGACCGGCGAAATCGATGTAGCGCGAAACGCATTCGACCCCGGCGCTGATGAACACGTCACCCTCGCCTGCCTTGATGGCATGGAAGGCCATCCGGGTGGTCTGCACCGATGAGGCACAGAAACGGTTGACCGTGGCGCCGGGGAGGTGGTCGAAGCCGGCCAGTACCGCGACGACGCGGGCCAGGTTGGCGCCCTGCTCGCCCGACGGCTCGGCGCAGCCGAGGTAAAGGTCCTGGACCAGCCTGGGATCCAGGTCCGGGATCTTGGCAAGAGCCGCGGTCACGACGGTCGCGGCCAGATCATCTGGACGGACGTCTTTGAGCGAGCCTTTGAACGCCCGGCCGATGGGGCTGCGGGCGGTGGAGACGATGACGGCTTCGGACATGCTTCCTCGTTTCGTTCTGTGTGGCACTGCAGGTGACGTGGCTCTGACCTCGCCAGGTGACGTGGTTCTGACCTCGTCGTCGATGCTATTGCGGTGCGGCAGCTCTGGGGATGTGGGCTTTGTCTCGTTCCTGCGGCCCGGAGCGCTCTGGTGCGTTCGGCGGTGTTGTCGAGCCATCCTCTTGCACGGACGCGTCGGGAGCCTCGGTGGCCTCTGCCAGCTCGCTTCGGTCCGTGACCGGGCGGCGCCGGCGCCGCAGGAGCATGGCCCACCGGCCTCGGGGGCCGCCTGGCTGGCCCTCGACTGCCGTCCCGCTCACCTCGGTGCCGGCTTCGCGAACGGCTTGCACGGCAGCCACGGCGACCGGCCCCACCCGCTCGCCGCGAAGTGAGTCTGGACGGCGGTCGACCGGGCTGGACCACAGGCCCAGGGTGTCGCAGACGCTGGGCAACAACGCCGAGGCCACCCGCGCGTAGCCGGCCGGCGAAGGATGGAACCTGTCGGGGCTGAACATCTCCTCCGAGAACGTGGCGAACTGCGGGCCGAGCAGGTCGCCCAGGGAGACCGTGCGGCCACCGGCCCCGATCACGGCAACCGTCTGGGCTGCGGCCAGGTCGCGACTCCAGCGACGAGCCAGTAGTCGCAGAGGCTGGGCCACCGGCTCGATGGTGCCCAGATCGGGACACGTTCCGACGATGACCTCACAGTCGGTGCCCCGAAGGGCGCTGACGGTCTGTTCGAGGTGACGGACGGCAATCGACTTGTCGATGCGGTGCGTGACGTCGTTGGCACCGATGAGGATCACGGCGACGTCAGGGTTGTCGACCTCTTCGAGGGCCTCGGCGAGCTGATTGTCCAGACCCGAGGACTCCGCGCCGATGACCGCGACATTGGTGAGCCGGACCGGTCGCCCGCTCAGCGCGGAGACGCCGTTGGCGATGATGGCGCCAACGGTCTGCTGTGCCGTTTCGGCACCCATCCCCGCGGCGCTGCTGTCACCGAGCATGAGGAGCTGGACGGGATAGCCCAGCCCCGAGCCGTACTGTCCGTTGTCGTCCGGGGCGCCCTCAAAGGGCTTGCCGACGATGCGCCTGGCCAGCAGCGCCTCGACCTTGAGCACGCCGTAGCCGACGAGACCGAGTGCGCCGATCCCCGCCGCCCCGATGCCGCCCCCGTAGGCAGCCGTTGCCGCGATCTTGCGTGCGCGTCGTGCCCTACCCATGCCCCTCAGCCTTCGTCCTCGTCGAACCGTGACAGGTCCCAGCGATGCTCGTTGCTGTTCCGCCATACGCTAACGGCACGGCACAAGCCTTTGTGCCCGAACCCGCAGGGGGGAGGGGCTGTCCCGGGATCTGTTCAGAGTCTGAGAGCATAACCGGGTGAAGTATGCCGAGAATATCGCCGACCTCGTCGGGAACACACCCCTGGTCAAGCTCAACGCGGTCACGGACGGGATTGCCTGCACCGTGCTGGTCAAGGTGGAGTACGTCAACCCCGGTGGTTCGGTCAAGGACCGCATCGCGGTTCGGATGATTGATGCCGCCGAGGCCTCTGGCGAGCTCAAGCCCGGTGGCACCATCGTGGAACCTACTTCGGGAAACACGGGCGTGGGGCTGGCCCTCATCGCCCAGCGCCGTGGATACAAGTGCGTCTTCGTCTGTCCCGACAAGGTGAGCGAGGACAAGCGCAACGTCCTCAAGGCCTACGGCGCCGAGGTGGTGGTGTGCCCGACGTCGCTGGCGCCGGACCACCCGGACTCCTACTACTCGGTCAGCGACCGGCTGGCCAAGGAGATCGAGGGTGGCTGGAAACCCGACCAGTACTCCAACCCGGAGAACCCGAAGAGCCACTACCTGTCGACCGGTCCAGAGATCTGGGCTGACACCGAGGGCAAGGTCACCCACTTCGTCGCTGGCATCGGCACCGGCGGCACGATCACCGGCACCGGCCGGTACCTGCGCGAGATCTCGGCCGACCGCGAGGGCGGCCGGGTCAAGATCGTCGGCGCCGACCCTGAGGGCTCGGTCTACTCCGGTGGCACCGGCCGTCCGTACCTGGTCGAGGGGGTTGGCGAGGACATGTGGCCACCCGCCTACGACCCGACCCAGGTGGACCAGGTCATCGCGGTATCGGACGCGGAGTCCTTCACGATGACGAGGCGACTGGCCCGCGAGGAGGGCCTGCTGGTCGGCGGTTCTTGCGGTATGGCGGTCGTCGCAGCCCTGCGCGCGGCCCGCGACCTGCCGGCGGACGGCGTCGTCGTGGTGCTGCTGCCGGACGGCGGTCGCGGCTACCTCTCGAAGATCTTCGACGACGCCTGGATGTCGTCCTACGGCTTCATGCACGAGAACGGCGGGCGGACAGTTGGTGAGGTGCTCAAGCTCAAGACCGGGGACCTACCGTCACTGGTGCACACCCACCCGACCGAGACCGTTCGCGACGCCATCGAGATTCTGCGCGAGTACGGCGTCTCCCAGATGCCCGTGGTCAAGGCAGAGCCTCCGGTCGTGGTCGGCGAGGTTGCCGGCTCGGTGAGCGAGCGCGCCCTGCTGGCCGCACTTTTCGCGGGCACGGCCCACCTCGCGGACCTGGTCGGAAAGCACATGAGCCCAATATTGCCGCTGGTTGGTGAGGGGGAGCCGGTCTCGGCGGCTCGTCACATTCTGGAGACCGAGGACGCGGTCCTGGTCATCAGCGGCGGCAAGCCGATCGGCGTGCTAACCCGGGCGGACCTGTTGGGCTTTCTCGTCGGCTGAGGGTGCTTTCGGCTTGGGGTGGTCACTGTCGGCGGCGGACCCACCGGGTCGCGAGGATGGACAGGGCGAAGCCCACGAGCACGCAGACCGTGTTCTGAATGGGGTCCACCGGCACGAACAGCAGCACGCTGCTGGCGTGGGGTGCCGGCTGTAGCCCGCTCGCCACATACCCCAACAGTCCGAATGAGATCAACGTGGCTCCGAGTCCGGAGAGGGTCGTTGCCGTCACGGTGGTTGTCGTCGTCGGGGGCTGAGATAGCTGTTCACGTGGCCGGGTTGGCTGGCTCCCCGCGCTCACCTGGGCCGTCCTGCCGCGCTCGAGTGGAGACAGCAGGGTCGCGACCACCGCCAGGACCAGGCTGAGGTCGAGCAGCCAGAACGGTCTGGTCAGCCACCAGAGCCCCGATCCGGGCGGCGGCGGGTTGACTCCCAGACCGAGCAGAGCCAGGAACGCCAGGACGAGCACGGACAGGTGCCAGAGGTAGACGGTCATTGCCATGGAGGCGAACCTGACGACGCCGGCCCACAGTGCCGGGCGCTGGAGCCACCGGGAGACCCGGTCGCGAGCGAGCATGGCCATTGCCATCTGCGCCACGGCCAGCACCAGCAGACAGGTTGTCGGCGGAGTCATGTTGGAGGTCCGCCCCGGCATACCGACCATGCTCACCGGGTAGGGCCCCCACGATGTCAATGCCACCAGGACGGCGAGAGAACCTGCCACGGTGACCCACAGCGCGGGGCGGGAGAGCCGCGCGAAGTGGCCATCGGCGTATGAGAATCCGAGCTGCTGGGCAAAGAGCCAGACGATCGCCAGGTTGAGGTAGCCGACGCTCTTTAGCCCTTTGCCGAGGCGGAACCAGTCAACGACGACAGCGCCGACCACCAGCGCGGCAAGCGCGATTCGCGGACTGACTGCATGCCAGGATGTCATCGCCGGGGCCAGCGCGGTCGTGGCGACGTAGACACCGAGGAACCAAAGTGGTTGCCCGAGCAGCAGTCCGATGACGTCGACACGGTTCTGGCTCATGCCCAGCGCGGCTGCGGTCGGCAGTGCGAGGTGCCAGAAGAGGACGAAGAGCAGGGTCGGCCGGAGCAGGCGGACGAGCCGGCCCTTGAGGTACTCGGGGTAGGTGCCACCGCGACGACGCAAGCTGCGCCAGACGGTGATGTTGGAGAAGCCGCCGGCAATGAAGAACAGTGGCATGACCTGAAGCAGCCACGTGGCCAGCTGCAGAGCCGGGATGGAGGTCAGGGCGTTCGCGCCGATGATCTGGTCACCCTGGACCACGACGGTCGCCATCAGCCAGTGGCCGAGCACCACGATGAGCAGGCTGCCAGCCCGGACGGCGTCGATGAACCGGTCCCGATCTGGCGCCGTGGCCGCGCAGACTCTCTCGGCGAAGCTGACCGGTGGGGGATTGGCCGGCATAGGTTCATTCTGACCAGTTGGTGCCAAGGCATGAGCCGAATGGCTCAGATCAGCGCGTCGACACCGTGACGGTGAACTTCGGGTTGCGGCCGATGGTGCGGGTCGCTCCGACAGCGCGGGTCAGCTGGCCCTGATAGGGCAGATGAGAGTTGAACACGGTCCAGAGCTGGCCCTTGGGCTTCAGGACACGACCGGCGCCCTGGAAGAGCCTCATCGAGGCGCCGGAATGCACCGAGGTGCCAAGGTGGAACGGCGGGTTGCACACGATCAGGTCCACGCTGGCATCGGCCAGGGTCGACATGGCGTCGTCGCGAAGGACCTGGACGCGCTCGGTCAGTCCGTTGGCGGCAACAGTGGCCAGGGCTGAGGACACGGCCCCCGCCGACTCGTCGGTCGCGATCACGCTCAGCTGCGGACAGGCCCTGGCCAGTGCCGTGGCAAGGATGCCGGTGCCACAACCGAGGTCCACTGCCGTGCCGGCTGTCGGGTACATGCGGTCCAGGAACTCCAGAAGGAATCGCGTCCCGATGTCGATCTTGGTCCCCGCAAAGGCCGCGCCATGGGCACAGACCCACAGGTCCAGGTCGAGGTGATGCTGTCGCAGCGGGTATGGCACAGGGGCAGCCGCGACCCCGTGCAAGCTGTTGACGTCCGGCCGAGGCCGACTGGCTACCAGGATGCGGGACTTCTGGTGTGCCAGGGATGCCCGCACGTCCGCGAAGCTGTCGCTGAGCACGTCGTTCATGGCGTGGGTCATGTGCTTGACCCGGCCACCCAGGAACATGGCGACGTCGGCGCCGCCGTGTGCTGCCGCAAGCTGGGTGATCTCACGCAGCGCGTCCAGGCTCTTGGGGAGCTGGCCGATGATGACGGTGGCCCCGGTGAACAGCTCCGGTGTCAGTGGGAGCTGCCGGAACCCGCCGCCCATCCCTGATCGGATGGCATTGTGTGCCAGCGCTTGTTCGCCGGTGATGGGATCCTGATGTACGCGAACGTCGCGGGCACCACTTAGCGCTATGGCGCCCAGAGTCATGGCGCCGTAGCGGTCTCCGACCACGACGACCTGGCCCGGGGACGTGGCCTGCAGGGCAGCGGCGGCCTCGGTCAGGACCAGCCGATCGGTGGCGTCGACCGCGACGAGGCTGTCGGCCTGCAGGTCGGGGAAGCGTCGCAGGGCCTCGAACGTGAAGGCGTCGCTCATGGGAGGCAGCTGGTCACTGAGGTGGGCGGACATCCGTCTGGGCGGGCACCTGATCCTGACTCATCAGGCCAACAGGGCAGGTCATCCCGTTCGGGCCGTGGTTGCAGTAGCCCCCGGGGTTCTTGTAGAGGTACTGCTGGTGGTAGCCCTCGGCGTAGCAGAAGGGGCCGGCGTCCTGGGCGGACCGCATCTCTGTGGTGATGGCACCGAAACCGTTGCCCTGCAGCACGGTTTGGAAGGCCTCCCGCGTCGCACGTGCCGCTGCTTCCTGATCGGGGGTCGACCAGTAGATCGCGCTCCTGTACTGCGTGCCGCGATCGTTGCCCTGGCGGTAGCCCTGCGTCGGGTCGTGGTTCTCCCAGAAGGCCTTGAGCAAAAGCTCCGGGGAGGTCAGTGACGCGTCATACGCGATGAGCACTGCCTCGGCGTGTCCCGTCCGGCCGCTGCACACTTCCTCGTATGTCGCGTTGGGGGTGAAGCCCCCCATGTACCCGGCGGCCGTGCTCACCACGCCGGGCAGCTGCCAGAAGATGCGTTCTGCACCCCAGAAGCAGCCCATCGCGACATAGAGAACCTGGGTGCCGGCTGGCCAGGGACCCAGCAGCGAAGTGCCGAGCACTTCGTGGCGCTCCAGGATGTCCGGCAGGGGCGTGCTCCGTCCGGGCAGGGCGTCGTCGGCGGTGGTCAGGGTGCCCCTCATAGATCCAAACACAGGACAATTCTCACACGACTCGCCGATCGGGGGGTTCGCCGGCGGCAGAGACTGGTCGATCCGTTCGCTGTCTGTCAGGATCGGCTCTTGAGGACGCCGTGACCTCGGCAGGTCGCGGAGTCCGGGAAGGCGAGACATGGCCCACGACGGCGTGCCCTTCGCAGTGACCCTTCACATGGTGGCGCTCAGGGCCGGCGTATCGACGGCGACCGTCTCCCGGGTGCTCAAGGGCCGAGGGCCGGCCTCTGAGTCGACTCGGGCGAAGGTTGTCGCGGCCGCCGATGAACTGGGCTACACGCCGCCCGGTCGGCCCCGGACTCCGGTCGTGACACGCCACGATGTCCACGGGCTGGTACTTGCCGACCTCACCGGTGCCTACGACTCGGAGATCGTCATGGGTTTCGAGTCCGCGGCCGCAGAGCTGGGACAAGGCGTGGCCCTTGTCGTGGTCCAGCGTCGACACGATGCCTCCGAGGCCCTTCATGGACTGGCTCAACGCGTCGACGGCTTGGCCATCGGGGCCAACACGGTGCCTGACTCGGTGGTTCTGGACCTGTCCCGAGACTTGCCGGTGGTACTGCTCGCGCGCCCCGCGGTGGCCGGCTGCGACTCGGTGCGGGCCGAAAACGCCGGGAATGCTGCCCTGCTCACCTCTCATCTCCTGGAGCATGGCCGCTCGCACCTGGTGTTCGTGGGCGATCCCGACAGCTCTCCGGACGTCGCCGAAAGGTACTCCGGGTTCCGAACGGCTCACGTGGTCGCACAGGTGCCCATGCGTCGCCCTCCGCTTCGCGTACCGCTGGTCGAGGGCGCCGGCATCCACGTCGCGGACGAGATCCTGCGGCGACGGGTCAAGGTCGACGGGCTCGTCTGCGCCAACGACGACCTCGCCCTGGCCATCATCAGGCGACTGCAGGACAACGGGGTAAGCCTGCCCGATGAGATGGCTGTCGTGGGATGGGATGACGTCCTGGCAGCCCGGTACACCTCCCCGGCCCTGACCACGGTGCGTCAGCCGATCCGCGACATCGGTCGCCTCGCTTGCGAACAGCTGCAGGCTCGTATCGTCGGTGGCCGGCCGGCGGGCAGGGCTCGGGTGCTTGCGACCCAGGTGGTCATCCGGTCCTCGTGCGGTTGTCCGGTGCTGTCACCGATCATCGACACCTGAGCGCCCGACGCCTCACGGCCCGTGGTGGCTGCTCGCGTAACCTTGGCGCCATGACCGCCATGAACACACCGACGCCCGAGTACGACGCTGGTTTCAACACGAGAGCGATCCACGCGGGACAGGAGCCGGACCTGCGGACCGGGGCCGTGGTGCCGGCGATCTACCAGGTCTCGACCTACAAGCAGGACGGGGTCGGCGGTCTTCGGGGCGGCTATGAGTACAGCCGTTCAGCTAACCCGACTCGCACTGCGCTGGAGCAGTGCCTCGCGGCGCTCGAGGGCGGTGGCCGCGGCTTCGCGTTCGCCTCCGGTCTGGCCGGGCAGGACACGGTGATCAGGGCGCTGCTCAAGCCCGGTGACCACGTGGTCGTTCCCGCCGATGCCTATGGCGGCACGTACCGCCTGATGAACAAGGTCGCCCTTCCGTGGGGGGTGGAACACTCGATCGCCACGATCTCGGACGTCGAGGCCGTGCGCGCCGCCATCCGACCGGGCCAGACCAGGATCGTGTGGGTCGAGACACCGACCAACCCGTTGTTGGGCATCGCCGACATCGCGGCGCTCGCGGTCGTGGCTCATGAGGCCGGCGCGATCCTGGCAGTGGACAACACGTTCGCCACGCCCTACCTCCAGCAGCCGCTGGCCCTCGGCGCCGACCTTGTCATGCACTCGACCACGAAATACTGCGGTGGCCACAGCGATGTCGTCGGCGGGGCGGTCGTCACGGCGAAGACCGTCGCGGTTGCCGGGCTCGAGGACGCCGAAGAACGCATTGGCTTCCACCAGAACTCCATGGGTGCGATTGCCGGGCCGTTCGACGCCTGGCTGGTGCTGCGCGGCCTGAAGACCCTTGGCGTGCGGATGGAGCGCCACTGTGACAACGCCGAGAAGGTCGTGCAGTTCCTGCAGGGTCACCGCGCCGTCACTGCCGTTCACTACCCGGGTCTGTCCACCCACCCCGGCCACGATGTGGCAACCAGACAGATGAAACGCTACGGCGGCATGGTCTCCTTCCAGGTCGGCGGCGGCGAGCAACAGGCGGTCGATGTCTGCGGCGCCACCCAGATCTGGACCCTGGGCGAGAGCCTGGGTGGGGTCGAGTCGCTGATCGAGCATCCCGCACGGATGACGCACGCCTCGGTCCGCGGGACCGAGCTGGAGGTGCCCGCTGACCTGGTGCGTCTGTCCACCGGCATCGAGGACGCCGAGGACCTCATCGACGACCTCGACGCGGCGCTGGCCAAGAGCGTCGGCTGAGCCCTCGCGCTGTCACCGCTGGCCTCGCCGATGACACGGATCCTGTGTGTCGACTTCGGGTCGACCTTCACCAAAGCAGTCCTTCTCGACCCTGCGGACGGCGCCCCCTTGGCCGCTGCATCGGTGCCCACCACGATCAGCACAGACGTTCTGGACGGCTACCGGTCGATCTGCCAGAGCATCGCCGCTGCGGGGTTTCCGCCGGCGGATGAGGTTCTGGCGTGCTCCAGCGCCGGCGGCGGACTGCGGCTCGCGGTTGTGGGCTACGAGCGATCTGTCACGGCCGAGGCGGGCCAGCGGGTCGGGCTGAGCGCCGGGGCGAAGATCGTGCATGTTGCGGCGGGGCCGATGACCACCGCGCAGGTGGGCGCGCTGAGGGCCAGCCGGCCCGACGTCATCCTGCTGGTTGGCGGGACCGATGGCGGCAACGCAGAGGTGTTGCTGCACAACGGTTCGCGGCTGGCCAAAGCCCGGCTGGGCGCCCCGGTCGTGGTCGCCGGCAACGTCGAGGCCCGCGCCGAGGTGGCGCTCGCGCTGGAGTCCACCGGGCGGCGTTTCATCCTCACCGACAACGTGCTCCCGCAGATCGGGGTGATAAGCCCGGACGGCGCCCGCGCGGCCATCCGCCAGATGTTCCTGCGCCACGTCATCGGGGGCAAGCACCTGTCCAGGGGCCCCCAGTTCGCGTCGATGGTCCGGGCGGCCACCCCTGACGCGATGCTGCGCGGCGTCGAGACGCTCGCCGCCGCGACCGACGGGGATGTCCTGGTCTTCGACATCGGCGGAGCCACCACCGACGTCTATTCGGTGATCAGTCCCGAGGGTGAGGATGCCACGCTCCGTAAGGAGGTCGTTGCCCCGCTCTGGCATGCCCGAACCGTCGAGGGTGATCTGGGGATGCGATGGAACGCCCGTGGTGTCGCGGCGGCGGCAACGGTGGAGCATCTGTTGTCCGGCGGTGACTGGGCTGACAGCGTTGACATCGAGTCGCTGCAGAACTGGGCGGCGGCCGTCGAGGCCGACCCGGCATACCTGCCGCAGACCGATGGCGAGGTCGGGCTCGACCTGACCCTGGCGCGGGTGGCCGCCCTCACCGCGGTACGTCGCCACGCTCGCCCGCCGCGCCCTGGCGACACAGCCCGTCCACTGGCACGGCTTGCCCATGTCATCGGCTCCGGCGGGGTGCTGCGGCACAGCCCAGAAGCCCTGCAGGACAAGGTATTGCGAGCCGTCACCAGCGACGTGGGCGGCGGTTGGAAGGTGCCGGCGCAGGCCAGCACCACGGTTGACTCGGCATACCTGCTCTTTGCCGCCGGGCTGTTGGCCGACGCTGAAGGTCACGGCAGTGAGGTGGCGGCCAGGGTGGCTGCTCGCGTCCTGTCTTCGGACCCAGCTGAGCGACGGTAGCCTGCACGCATGGCATCAACGTCGCTGCCCGTCTCCGTTGACGATGTGCTCGCTGCGCAGGACCTGCTCAGCGCAATCATCCGTCCCACCCCGCTGGAGTCCAGCCAGGCCCTGTCGGATCGGGTGGGGGCTGAGGTCCTCCTCAAGTGCGAGAACCTGCAACGCGCCGGGTCTTTCAAGATCCGCGGCGCCTACACCCGCATGTCTCGCCTCAGTGACGAGGAGAAGGCTCGCGGTGTCGTGGCTGCGAGCGCCGGAAACCACGCTCAGGGTGTGGCGCTCGCGGCCAAGCTGCTTGGCATCAGGTCGACCGTGTTCATGCCACTGGGCGCGCCGATCCCCAAGCTGATGGCGACCCGAGGGTACGGCGCCGAGGTCGAGCAGCTCGGTACCAGCATCGACGAGTGCCTGGTGCGGGCACGACAGTTCGAGACCGAGACGGGCGCGGTTCTGATCCATCCGTTCGACCACCCCGACATCGTGGCGGGTCAGGGAACCTGCGGCCTGGAGATTCTCCAGCAGTGCCCCGACGTCAGGACCATTGTGGTCAGCGCGGGAGGTGGCGGACTGCTGGCCGGTATCGCGACTGCGGTCAAGGCCACGCGGCCCGACGTGCGCGTCATCGGGGTGCAGGCAGAAGGGGCCGCGGCCTACCCGCAGTCCCTGGCCGCCGGTCATCCGGTGCCGCTGGCCACGATGGCCACCATGGCCGATGGCATCGCGGTCGGTTGTCCAGGTGAGGTGCCCTACGCCATCGTGCGTGAGCTTGTCGACTCCATCGAGACGGTGAGCGAGGACACGCTGTCGCGTGCCGTGCTGTTCCTGCTGGAGCGGGCCAAACAGCTCGTCGAACCGGCGGGCGCCGCAGCCGTCGCACGACTGCTGGACGCCGGCAAGGGTGTTCATGACGGGCCGGTCGTGGCTGTTCTGTCCGGGGGCAACATCGACCCGCTGCTCCTGCTGCGGATCATCCGCCACGGTCTGGCCATTGCGGGGCGGTACCTGCAGTTCCGGGTGCGGGTCCCTGACAGTCCGGGCTCGCTGGCGGGCCTGCTGGCCGACCTGGCCGGCGCCGAAGCGAACGTCGTGCATATCGAGCACGTTCGCATGAGTGCCACGTTGCCGGTTGACGAGGTCGAGATCGCGGTGCAGCTCGAGGCCAAGGGCACGGCACACTGCGAGGAGCTGCTGAGGACCCTGCGCGAAAAGGGATACGCGCCGACCTTCGGCTGAGTCGCCGCCAGTAGCCGGCGCCACCCGCCCGGCAGGTTCCAACGTTGCTCTGTTCTTCGGGCCATGGTCTGGATCATTGTCGGAATCTCGTGAAAGAGTCTGCCTGTGACGGACGCAGTAAGAGCCCGGGGGCTGGTCAAGCACTATGGCCAGGTCAAGGCCCTGGATGGCATAGATGTGAGCGTGCCGACCGGTTCGGTTCTGGGCCTGTTGGGTCCCAACGGTGCGGGCAAGACCACTGCCGTACGTATCCTGGCGACCCTGTTGAAGCCGGACTCCGGCACTGCCGAGGTGGCTGGCGTCGACGTGCTCAAGAACGCTAGGGAGGTTCGGCGACGCATCGGGCTGAGTGGACAGTATGCCGCCGTCGATGAGTACCTCACGGGTTTCGAGAACCTTGACATGATCGGCCGGCTCTACCATCTCGGTCGCCGGGCGAGCCGCGAACGCGCGCGCGAGCTGCTGGCTCAGTTCCGCCTGGACGATGCCGGCGACCGGATGGCCAAGACGTACTCGGGCGGCATGCGACGGCGCCTGGACCTGGCGGGCGCTCTGGTGGCCGACCCGCCGGTGCTCTTCCTGGATGAGCCCACGACGGGGCTCGATCCCCGGGGCCGCACCGACATGTGGGATGTCATCCAGGCACTGGTGGCTGGCGGCACGTCGCTGTTGCTGACCACCCAGTATCTGGAGGAGGCCGACGTGCTCGCGGACAACATCGTGGTCATCGACCACGGCAAGGTCATCGCGGAGGGCACGGCCGACCAGCTCAAGGCGCAGGTCGGCGGCGAGCGCCTCGAGATCACTGTCGACGACGGGTCCCAGCTGGCGGCTGCCCGTGAGCTGATCGAGCCGCTCGGTGTGGGCAAGGCGATTGTGGACGATCATCGACGGTCCCTACTCATGCCGGTCAGCGGCGGCGCGGCCGTGCTCACCGACGCACTGCGCAGGCTGGATGCTGCCCACATCGCCCTGGACGACGTGGGTCTGAGACGCCCCACGCTTGACGACGTCTTCCTCTCCCTGACCGGTCATGGGACCGAACAGCCCGACGGTCTGCAGACTGGCACACCGGTTCAGGAGGTGTCCCGATGAGTTACGTAAGTGCCGTCGGCGACGGTTTCGTCGTGGCCAAGCGCAACCTCATCAAGATCAAGCGCGTCCCGGACCTGCTTGTCTTCACCACGCTTCAGCCCATCATGTTCGTCCTGCTGTTCGTCTACGTCTTCGGCGGTGCGATCGCAGTCAAGGGCAGCAACTACAACGAGTTCCTGATCGCGGGGATCTTCGCCCAGACGGTCATCTTCGGTTCGGTCATCACCGGGGCGGGGCTCGCCGAGGACATCCAGAAGGGGATCATCGACCGGTTCAGGTCACTGCCGATGTCGCCGTCGGCGGTGCTGTTCGGACGCACGCTCTCGGACGTCGTCAACAACGTCATCGTCGTCATCGTGATGTCGCTGACCGGCCTGGTGGTCGGCTGGCGGATCCGCACCTCGTTCCTGGAGGCGTTGGGTGGCTACCTGATTCTGCTGATCTTCGCCTACGCGTTCTCCTGGGTCATGGCCATGATGGGGCTGCTGGCACCGAGTCCAGAGGTCGTCAACAACGCGGCTTTCATTGTGATCTTCCCGCTGACGTTCGTGGCCAACACCTTCGTGCCCATCGTCACCTTGCCCACGCCGCTGAGAATGTTCGCCGAGTGGAACCCCGTCTCGTCAGTCACCCAGGCAGCCCGTGAGTTGTTCGGCAACATCCCGCCTCACACGCCGACGCCGGGCTGGGCGCTGCAGCACCCGGTTGTCTACACCCTGACCTGGTCGCTCGCGATCCTGGTCATCTTCGTCCCCTTGACGACCCGGCAGTTCCGCCGCTCGGTGAGTCGCTGACCTCTACTCAAGAATTGCGGTTCGCAAAGTCTGAGGGTTCAGCCCTGACCCTGTCTGAACGGACAACCCTCAGGGCATCAGCAGGTCAGCGAGATCAGCCAGCGCAGGGCTTGGCGTGCAGGACCTTGACCTCGATCTCCTTGCCGCTGGGCGCCCGGAAGCTGCTCACGTCGCCGGCCTTGAGGTCGAGGATGGCCTTGCCCAGAGGTGACTTCTCGCTGTAGACCTCCAGATCGGAGTTGCCGGCGATCTCGCGGCTACCGAGCAGGAAGGTCAGCTTGTCGCCGAACATCTCGACCGTGACGACCATGCCGGGCTCGACGATGCCGTGATCGGGGGGGGTTTGTCCGACAGTGGCGCCGTCCAGCAGCTGGGTCAGCTGACGGATCCGGGCCTCCATCTTTCCCTGCTCCTCCTTGGCCGCGTGGTAGCCGCCGTTCTCCTTGAGGTCGCCCTCGTCACGGGCCGCCTCGATCTTCTTGGAGATCTCGGAGCGTCCTTCACCCGAGAGCAGGGTGAGCTCGCCCTTGAGTCGGTCGTAGGCCTCTTGGGTGAGGTAGCTCGCAGCATGCGTCGCGGTGTCGGTCACGTCAAGCTCCTTGGGGTGCGGGGTTGGCAAACGGTCCGCCAGACCAGCGGTATTCCGTGAGCCACGTAAGCGGGTCCGGACTCCCGATCTATTGATCGGCAGAGACCAGACCCCGGTGCGTTGCGTCAAGCGTAGCAATCTTCTGCCCAGACGGGCATAACTCCTG
>CABDYS010000196.1_pt1 | contig 18528 bp, 12 predicted proteins | sample 3421621 | NCBI WGS metagenome assembly CABDYS01 (sample SAMEA5534338, study PRJEB31848) | metagenome | biome: tundra; feature: field; material: soil | place: USA | collected 2013-05 | depth 0.45 m | reverse complement strand
CCAGGTACGGGCTCGAGCGTGCCATCTTTGACGAGGCGATTCAGATCGACCCGAGACACGCCCAGACGCCGGGCATGAGCAGCAGTCAGCATCCCCCACTGGTCCCTGGCCACAGGGCTGAGACTGGCCATCGCCAAACCTCTCGACATGGATCAAACGTATCACTATTGATATGATCGCTCCAGTCATGTTCACCGTCTCTGCAGACAACCGATCCCAGCGTCCCAGTCATGACGACCAGAGCGAGCCGGATCGGCGGCAGCGGGATGCGGAGTTCTCAACCTCGACGGGGTGAACGAGACGTTCAAGATTTCCGGGGGGGGGGATCCTCTGAGTCTTGTCTCCGGTGGCCTCCATGCGCACCGCGGCCTGATGACATACCCGTTTGTCGGTCCTGCCTCGTAGGCTGACGCCAATGTCCGATACCGATGCCCAGACCGAGCAGCGCAGCAGTCTCGTGCCGCCGGTCGACCGCGTCCGCCTCGAAGCCCTGCGCTACGCGGTAAACGAGGAGTCCGCGCAGTACATAGCCATCATGCGCACTTTCACCGGTGGCCTTTCCGGCCTGCTGTCCGACCGGTCCGCGGCCGAGGTGACAACTGCACTGGCCGAAGAGGGGATCACTCTGGACACGGACACGACGGACACCCGGCTGTCCTATCTCGTTGAACACGGAAACCTCGCCCGGAGCCCCCGCGAGACCGAGGCCAGGAGCCTGCGTGACTACCTGCAGAACCGCGCCCGCTATCAGCTGACCCAACGCGGCGAGCTCGTGCATCGTCAGATCGAGGACCTGCTGGGCTACTCGGAGAGCGCGCGCGAGGTCTCCAGCGAGATGCTCGGTGGCATCCAGGCCGGGCTAACGGCCCTCGACGCCTACGACGATGACGTCCTCGCTGCCGCCGACCCGGACCTCCTTGCCCGTGAGATCGGCACGTTGTTCGCCCAGTTCGAGCGCCTTGTGCAGAGCACCCGAGAGTTCTACACCTATCTGACCCAGGTGCTTTCCCGATTCGACCTCGACCGCGGTGAGTTCCAGGCGTTTAAGAGTGCGTTGCTGGACTACCTGCAGCGCTTCGTCGACGAAATCTCCCGATACATGCCACAGATCGCGGACGTCCTGGCGCGGCTTGCCCCACGCGTGTCACTTCTGTGCGAGCGCGCCAATGCAGGTCAACGCCTGTTCGACCTTGACGGGCAGGTCGCGCGTCGGGCACCGGGGCTCTCGCCGCAGGACTGGCAGGGACTGCACGTGTGGTTCAACGGCGAGAGCACCCGTGGCAGCGACGCCGACGGGGTGCGCCGACTGGCTGGCGAAGCGATGCGCTCACTGCTGGTCAACCTGCGCCGGATCGCCGCCAGCAGTGAGAGAGAGCAAAGCCGGTATGCCGACTTGGTGCGTCTCGCCCGCTGGTTCGATTGGGCGGACGATGCCACGGCGCACGCTCTGTGGGCGTCCGCCTTCGGCCTGTACCCCTGTCGTCACCTGGGATTCGTGGCCGATGACGACGACAGCCCCGTGCCACCAACAACCTCGTGGTGGCAGGCCCCTGCCGCCGAGGTGCCGGTGATGTTGCGTAAACAGGGTCAGCGCAAAGTCGCGGGAGGCACCGGCCGACGGGAGGACTTTACTGCGACCAAGTCCGCGCGACTCGCCGAGCGCGAGGGCGCCGAGCGTCGCCGGCGTGACGCGTTGGCCGAGTTGGCCGAGCATTCTGGAGACCTGGATCGCGTCCGCCTCTCGGACGAGGCGCGTCACGTCCTGCTTGACCTGTATGCCCGCAGTCTGGTGGACGGGGATCGCGCCGACCGCTGGGTGAAGCTGACCGGCACAGGGGTTCTACTCCGCGTCAGGGCGACCCCGGGTCGAGACAGCGTGATCACCAGTCCGACCGGTCGTATGTCTCTGGTCGGCCGGACCCTAGCCATTGAGCCGGTCGAGGAGAGCGGTCTTGCGGCGGGAGGTGGCCGGTGACCACTACGCGCATCGAGCGTCCGGGGCCCGCGGTCGACCATCTTGCCGTCGCAGAACGCACTCAGGCCGCTCGGGCGCTGCTGCAGCACCCATTGATGACGGCAGGGGGCCCGTTCGCCGAAGAGCTGCGGCTGGTTCGTCGACACCAGAACGAACTCGTCAGGTTATTCGCGGAAGGCTTGGGCTACCGGCTTGTGGTCGAGCCGGGCGCCGCTCGCCTGTTCAAGGCTGGGCTCGGCCGTGATAGCACCCGCCCTCTGGACAAACGATCTGGGGCGCCCTTCGCGCCTCGGGCGTACGCCCTCCTTTGCCTTACGATCGCGGCACTCACCCGAGGCAAGGCCCAGTTCCTGGTAGATGAGCTGGTCTCCCAGGTGCGGTCGGCAGCGGCGGATGCCAAGATCGCTGTCGACCTCGACAGTTCCGCCGACCGCAGGGCTCTGCACGCGGCCCTCACCGTGCTTGTACGCCTCGGAGTGCTCAGTGAACGCGACGGCGATCTGGATCACTGGGCCGACCAGCGCACCCAGTCGTTGCTGGACGTGCACCGCGAGATCCTTTCGCTACTGATCTCGGCTCCGCTCTCGTCCGCCACGTCGCCCGAGCATCTTCTCGATACCGCGGTGCTGCCCTCGGCGGCTGGCGGAGCTCGCACGGCCATCCGCAGGACTCTTGTCGAGTCGCCGCTGATGTCGGTCGACGACCTCGATGAGGCCCACGCCGACTGGTGGCGACGTAACCGCAACCGTGAGCGAGAGTGGTTCCGCGACCGTTTCGGACTCGACCTCGAACTGCGGGCCGAAGGCGCGCTCGCCGTCGACGCCGAGGACGAACTCACTGACATCATGTTCCCCGGCAAGGGCGCGACCAAGCACCTTGCCTTGCTGCTGATCGAGCAGCTTGCCGGACTCGCCCGCGACGGTCACCACACGCCTGGGCCGGCCGACCCGACCGGGGGTGCTGATGAGCGTGAGGTGTGGCGCGTCATACCCGACGTTGCCGTGCGCACTGCAGCCTCGGGAGTCCTGCAGCTGTGGCGGGAGGGGTTGCGGCGCGACCAGCGAGAGGACCCCGAAGCGGCGGTCCGCGAGGCGCTCAACCTGCTCTGCCAGTTTGGCCTGGTCCGCCCCGGCGATAACGGCGGCCAGTGGGCCGTGCATGCGGCGGCCGCTCGATATGTCACACGCACAACGTTGGCCGAAGCGTCCGACAGCGGCGAGCGATCGCTGTTCGGCCCCGACGAGGAGGACCAATGACCAGCTCGCCCGATACCGCCCGCTTCCGGCTTTCACGTAGTGGCATCCTCAACGTGTGGCAGTACGACGACCAGATCTTCACCTTCGCGGGCGGACGGTTGTTGCTACGTGGCGCCAACGGTGCCGGCAAGTCCAAGACTCTGGAGATGCTGCTTCCGTTCGTCCTTGACGGCGACAAGCTCCGGATGACCGCCTCAGGGCGTCATCACACTAGTTTGTTGTGGCTGATGACCGACGGGTATGCCGGAGCGAGCCGTACCGGGTACCTCTGGGTCGAGTTCACCCGACAGGACGAAGACGGGCACACGATCACGGTGACCTGCGGGGTCGGCATCCGCGCCTCGGATTCGGCGCGGCAGGCCACGGCATGGTTCTTCACTTCCCCCCGGCGGGTCGGGGACGATCTAAAACTCGAGGACGAGTCAGGTCCCCTGAGCATGCAGCGCTGTCGAGCGGAGGTAGAGACCGATGGCCACTTCTTCGAGTCGGCGCCGCGCTACCGTGACCATGTGGGCCAACTGTTGTTCGGGTTGCCACCAGACCAGTACGCCGATCTGCTGAGACTGCTCTACTGGCTGCGTCAGCCCCAGGTAGGGGAGGACATCGAGCCCGAACGTCTGGCCAAACAGCTCGAGCAGGCCCTGCCGCAGGTGGATGACGGGGCCGTCCGCACCGCAGGGGACACGTTCGACGAGTTGGAGGCGTTTGGCGAGCAGATCGCCCGACGTGACCGTGCGGCCACCGCTGTCGCCGACTTCGTCCGGACCTACACGGGTTATGCCCAGGGCGTATTGCGTGCCCGCGCCGAGGCAGTAGTCGAGGCGGATCGTGAGCTGCGACAGTGGCGCTCGGCGCTGCGCAGCTCGCAGAGGCAGCTTGAGCAGGTCAGATCCGGCCTTACCTCGACCCGGGCCGAGCTGGCCTCTGTCACCCAGGAGCAGGAGATCACGCGCTCACGGATCAGCGAGCTGGAGAAGGGCCCGGAGGCACGCGCACAGCTGCGGATGATGGAGCTGTCTCGCCGGGTTGCCGACCTGGACTCGGCAGCCACGCGATCGCGGCAAGTGGCCGACCAGGCCAGCGCCCGCGCGCTGGCGAGCGCCAAGAGGCAGCAGCGTGCTCGTGACGGTGTCGTCGCCGACAGCGCCCGACTCCACGGCGAGCTGACCGAGACTGCGCAGTCGCTCGCCAAGGCGGGCTGCGCTGCTCCCTTCGCCATTGCGTCCGGACTTGCCGTGACCCCGGACGTGGCGGGGCCTACCGCCGTTGCTGCGGCCGCGGAGCAGATGACCAGTCGCATTCGCGAAGTCAGGCCCGCGCTGGGCGAGCTTCGCGCCGCCGTCGTGGTCGTGGAGGGTGCTCAGCGGGATGCCGAGGAAGCGCGGTCAAAGGCGACCACGGCCGAGCAGCGGGTTGCCGAGGTGGAGGAGCGCGCTGACGATGTGGCACGAGTAGTTCGTGCCGCGTCCGAGGCGAGCCTTCGCCATGAGCAGGAGCTCACCGAGCGACTTCAGTCGTGGCTACATCACGACGACGCCGTGGATCTGATCCTCCCCGAGCTGACGGCAAACAACCTTGCCGGACTGGAGGCGCTGATGCGCAGCGCCGTCGCTCCGGTGCGGGCCCGCGTCGAAGAGGCGCTGGGCGTCGCGGCCGCTGCGATCCGGGAGGGTGAGCAACGGAGGGTCGCCCTGCGCGAACAGCGTGAAGGAGTGGAGGCCGAGGCTGACCCGAGCCCGCCCTCGCCGAACTGGTTGCGCGACAGCCGGGTTGGGCTCGCGGGGGCTCCTCTATGGCGTCTGGTGGACTTCCGGGACACCCTCTCGGAGCAACAACGCGCGGCGCTCGAAGCGGCGCTCGAGGGTGCCGGACTGCTCGATGCCTGGGTGCAGCCCGACGGCCGAGTCATTGACCACGCGCGGCGGGACGTGACGTTGCAGGTCTCATCCCGGACTGCCAGGCCAGAGGCTGCGGCGTCCACAGGATCCACCGTCGCCGAGGTCCTTCGCCCCGACCTGCCGGACGGCTGTGCCGTTCCCGGCGCCGTCATCGAGTCGTTGCTCGCGTGCATCGGCTTGGACAATTACCAAGCCGAGGTCGGAGTCACCCGCGATGGTCGCTGGCATTCCGGACCAGCCGAGGGCCGCACCGAGAAAGAACGCGCGCAGTACATCGGCGCCACTGCGCGAACTGCGGAGCGACAACGTCGGCTTGAACGTCTGGACGAGGGGCTGGCCGCGGTCGCCGCGGAGCTCGGCGTGGCACGAGAAGCACAGGCTGGGGCGCAGGCGCAGCTGGCGGGTCTCGACGCGTGGACGGCTTCGCGACCGCGCCACGAACAGGTTCTCCGCGCATGGGTGAACGAGCAAGCGGCGGAGCAGACGGCCGAGGGAGTACAGCGGGAGCTGGAGCGCGCGAGTGCCGCAGGGACCTCCGCGCGGACGCAGGCCGTGGCGCGCCAGTCAGCTCTCGAGGAGCTTGCGGCAACCCATTCGCTGTCAACCACGGTCACCGGACTCGCTGCTCGCCGAGAGGTGCTCGCATCCCTTGCATCACGACTTGACGGACACGAGATTCGACTTGCCGAGCTCGCCCGCCGCCTCGCCGAATGGGCAGAGCTCGCGGACCAGGCTCGCGGCGACGACGAGGAGGCCCGGCAGCGGCTCCGCGACGCCGCCGACGCCGAGCACCTCGCGACAGGGGTCGCGGCCGAGTACGACGAGCTGCGCTCCGCAGTCGGCGCCTCAGTCCTCGAGCTCGAGCATCGACTGGCCGGCCTTCGGGCAGTGTTCGCCACCGCCACATCACGCTGCACAGAGCTGCAGTCGACCGTCGACACTATCAACGAGTCGATCGGCACGACCCGCACACAGGTCCAGGGGAACGTTGCAGCAGTGCACGCCGGCGAGCCTGTGTTCGAGACGGCCCGTATCGCACTGGCAGCCTTGGTGGAAGTGCCTGGGCTGGTTGGCTCCGTGTTGGGACCTGAGCGCCCTGGTCTGCAGACCAGCGACATCGGCCAGGCCGATACCAGGACCGCTGCAGCCATCCTGCGCATGGAGCCACTACCTCGCAAAGTCGACGCCAATGCGGTGCTCGCCGCCTCAAGGGACCTGCAAAGTGGCCCAGCGGCCACCCTCGAACCTCGTGTTGCCGAGATTCACGGCGTGCTCACGGCTGTCGGCCAGGACGACTCCACCGAGCTGCCGCTGGTCGAACTCGCCGAACGGCTGCGCGTGTCCGTGGCTGCAGACCGCGCGCTGCTGACCGAGCGCGAACGTCGCCTCTTCGAGGACCACGTCCTCGGCCACCTGGGCGACGCTCTGCGCGGGGTGCGCCTCAAAGCCGAGGAGCTCGTGACCGCCATGAACGAGCTGTTGCACGGGGTCACCACCTCACAAGGCATAAGGGTGAGGCTCCGCTGGAAGCTGCGTGACGACATACCGTCTGAGGCAAAACGAGCCGTTCAGCTGCTGGGCGAGCCCCTGGGAGCGCTGCTTGCGGATGAGCGACGCGAACTGCGTGAGTCTCTCCACCAGCTCATCGAGGTATCCCGGGCCGATGCACCCGAGGAGTCATACGCCGAGCATTTGGCTCGTGCACTGGACTATCGGCGTTGGTTCACCTTCCGTATCCAGTACCACCGCCCCGAAGCCACGGACTGGACCACGCTGCACCGCAAGTCGCCTCTGTCTCAGGGCGAGCAGAAGGTCCTGTGTTACCTGCCGCTCTTCGCCGCTGCGGCGGCCCACTTCACCTCCGTAGCGGGGGCCGCTCCGTACGCGCCCCGGTTCGTGCTTCTGGATGATGCTTTCCCCAAGATTGATGTACGGACCCATCCTCTGCTGTTCGGCCTGCTCGTCGATCTCGATCTCGATTTCGTGATCACCAGCGAGCGTCTGTGGGGCGACCATGCGACGGTTCCCGAGCTGGCGATCTACGAAGCGCTACGCAGCCCGACCGAGCGCGGTATCGCCCAGTACGAACACCGCTGGGACGGGCACCGGCTCACCGCCGTGGGTGCGTGAGGTGAATTCCGAGCCGCCGGACTGGTGGTCTGCGGATGTCCTGTCCCGGGTATGGGTGCAGGTGGCGGACCGCCTGGAACGCAACGGACTACAGGCTCGGGGCAGGATCGTGGTCACACGGCTGGACCGGAGCGAGCGCCACGCCCTCGGCGGGATGCTCGGCCGGGTTCTCGCCTCCGACACCTGCCGGGTCGATCTGTCATCGCTGGACGAGCGACTACGGGCCAGGTCGGACGAGGGACTCGCTCAGGCGGCCGAGCGCGTGCTGGGTCGCCCACTTGTCGACAGACCGGCACAGCGCCACGCCAGAGGAGAGCAGCGTGAGGCGCCGTTCTCCGCGGCTCGCTCCTGGTTGGAGCAACACCCGGACCAGGTCCAGGGATGGACCGAGGTATGGCTGGCGACCTTGCGCCGAGATGGTTTGCTCATGCGAGACCCTGATCCATCGGGACTGATGCTTCGAACGCTGTCGGTGCTTGCCACCTGCCTCGAAGACCCTTCGCGTCCCAACCTGGCTCGCACCGAACTGGCCGCCGCAGCTGCGCATGACGCGCACGCCCTCGACGACGACCGCAGGCTGAGTCAGCTGGTCCTGCGGGCCCTTGCCCTGCGGGTTGATCGCCCCGCCCCAACGTCTGCCTCAGAACGGCGCGACCTCTGGGAAACCGTGGGAGTCATGACGGATTCGGTGTCAAGCACCTGCCTCACACGTGGACTTGGTGTGCTTGACGGCTGGGCCGGAGCCCTGCGTTACCGGCTGGCAGCCGACGCCGGCGACCCGATCCACGTCACGTGGTGGGACCTTCGTCGGGGGCTCCAGATGGCTCCAGGTCAGGAGGTATTCGTCTGCGAGAACCCTCGCGTGCTCGAGGCCATTGCCGAACGCGGACTCGATGGCATCACGGTCGTGTGCACGAGTGGACGCTCGACGCTGGTCGTCCTGGAGGTCCTGCGTCGGCTTTCGGGGTCCGGTGCCCACATTCGCTACCACGGCGACTTCGACTGGCCCGGTGTCGCCATGACGAATCAGCTGGTCGCCATGTTTGACGTTCAGCCCTGGCGCATGTCGGCCGATGACTATCTCGAGTCCCCCGCTTGCCTGCCTTTGGCTGGATCCGAGGTTTTGCCGGCCTGGGACGCCGAGCTCGGTGCAGCCATGCGCCACCGAGGTCTCGCGGTACACGAAGAAGCCGTTCTCGGAACACTCTTGGACTCGCTCTGGCCCAGAACCAAAGCCGCAGCGCGGGCGACACCCAGGGCAGGGTAAGACGCAAGCCTCTCGTGTCTACTCCACACGTCACGTTGTAGCTGCGGTGGGCCCCAACGCCCGTGCACGGGCGCATTTTCATCGATTGAGAACGTTCCGCACTGCCGAGACGCTGTTCGCTGGCTCTCCCCCGAACAGGTGGCGCAACCCCCACATCCTCCCCGAAGCAACCCTCGATCAGACCGGCGGACTACGTGGGTGGACAGTCACGAACCCCCCACGGATGCAAGAAGACTTCTTCCGCCACGGAAGCAGTCACCCGTAGTCACGCACGCAAGTACACCATTCGGCCAAAACCGGGTCACTACAGAGGCTGATACAAAATGGCCTCTGAGCCGCGTTTCCGCTGCTCAGAGGCCATTTTGGGCTGGTGGGCGATACTGGGATCGAACCAGTGACCTCTTCCGTGTCAGGGATAAACACCGTGCTCAACACTCCCCCACTGAGCCCAAAAACAGTCCGTGAACGTCCCGTGATATCCCCCCCATATTCGCGGCCGTTGTCACGCAATAGTCAATCACCCCAACCACCCACATGCCGGCGGACGTCCACGGACGTTCCACGCGTTTCGCCTCAGGCCGGTACACGGCACGGGCAAGACATCGGCATAGGTCTGGACGGAGCGTGCGTCGTGGCCAGGAACCGCACACGACGGCGCGTGGCTGGTTGCGGTGGCTTTCCATCCGGGCCAGTAGACCTGACCCTCCAAGAGGTCAGGCGACGAGTTCGCGGAGCCGTTGCACGTCGACAGCGATCCGGTCCAGAGCAGTCGTCAGGGACTCGGCCTTGCGGGCGTTGAGTCCGGCGAGCACCCAACCCCGCACGAGCGCAGAGACCGGGACGTCGAGTTCGGTGGCCAGGGCCTCAATCGCATGCAGGTCCTCCGGCGACATGCGGGTCGCCACGGTGACCGACTTGTTCGGCCGCGTCGACGTAGCTGCAGCCGGCATCGGCTGATCAGCAGTCGCGTCGGCTTCGGCAGCGATCTGCTCGACGAACTGCTTTGTGTCGTTGCTCATTCCAATGCTCCCTCTCGATATGCACGTCGGTCCGTGCTGTTGGCCCGCCACCCGTTCGCGCCCCACCACGCGCCAGGCTTATCCTCGCGGTGCACGAGGATCACGACGAGCACCGCGACTGCGGTGGGTGAGTAGCCGATCACCCGCGCGCTGGTGCCGTAATTGCTCTTGGGGTCCGGATCGAATAGCCGCGCGTCGACATCTGCCAGGGCCTCGTTGGCCTCAGCGACCGTGACCTGGTGTCCAGACCACATATGCGCGGCCCCGTACCTCTAGTCGACATCAAATCCCACCCGTGAAGTTTACAATCGTAAACATCAGATGTCCAGGGGCCACCCGCACACACGCGGACGTCCACGAACGCTCCACCAGTATTCCTGTGGCATTTGACGGAGCAGCCCGACATACTGTCCGCATGTCTCCACGGTCTACGGTCCACGAGCTCACCATCACTTTGTTGGGTGTTGAACCCCATGTCTGGCGTCGCGTTCAAGTGCCCAGCGGCGTCACCCTGTCCCGGGTCCATGGCGATATCCAGGCCGTCATGGGCTGGTCGAACAGCCATCTCCATCAGTTTGAGATCGGCGGCATCCGCTACGGCTCGCCCGATCCCGACTACGTCCCGGTGTTTGGCGGTCCCGTCCACGATGAACGCAAGCCGCGGCTCGGTTCCCTGGCGGAAAAGGGCGATCGGTTCATCTACGAATACGACTTCGGTGACTCCTGGGAGCACGAGATCGTGGTCGAAGAGATCCTCCCGGCCGGCCCAGGTTCGGCGACGTCCCGCTGCCTGGAAGGTGCAAGGTCGTGCCCGCCTGAGGACGTGGGCGGCTGGCCCGGCTACGCAGACTTCCTCGAGGCGTTGGCCGACCCCCGGCATCCCGATCACGACGACCGGAGCGAATGGATCGGCGGACGATGGGATCCGGAGTTCTTTAACCTCGACGACGCGAACGAGGCGCTCAAGATGTCGTCGTCCGGTCGGTTCCGCTGAGTTGCAGCCGGCGATGACTGGCCGGCATGCACCGTGACCGGGCGGCGTACCCACCAAGGGACCACTTTCGCAGGCTGGCGCTCGCGTCCGAGACCGAGGACCGGACCTCGGGAACGCAGCAACCCCGCGCCACAGGGCCTCGCCGCTGGCCGCACCCCCACCCGCGCATCCCAAGACATCGACGTCCTCGGCAACCTCATTACGTCCTCCAATGCACTGCGCACAGCGGTTGCCGTGGTGCGAGACCTCGGTTTCGAGCCGGAACCGTCCATGGACGGCAAACGTCTCCACCGTTTCGTCCGAACCAAGGACAACCAGGCCATCGACATCCTCGCCCCAGACCACAGCCCGCCCGGCTGGAAGCCGACCACGGTCCCACCACTGCAGACCATCCAGATCGCCGGGGGCAACCTGCAAACCTGCGAGTCATCACCGTCACCAAAGGCGACCGCACCACCGACGTACCCGTGCCAAGCGTCCTGGGATCCCTCATCCTGAAGGCGGTCGCCTACCACGTCGACAGCCGGGACCGGGATCGTCACGCCGCAGATGCAGCGTCCCTCGTATCACTCATCACTGACCCCCTGAACCTCGCGGGCCAACTCAAAAGCAGCGATCGGAAGCGGCTACGCATACTCAACGCACTGATCGGGTCGCGGTCGCATCCCCTCTGGGCAAGCCTCGGCGCTGTCGCGAACAACGCCCATACCACCTGGCAACCGCTCAACCAAGAGAACACATCCACCTCTTAACCGCATCAGCCGACGCGCTGTTCTCGGACAAACGCTGTCCCCACTTCCGGCTAAAGAAGTCTCATCCGCACACCAGCGGACGTCCACCAACGTTCCACGCGTTTCCCGACGGAAACGCTCTCCCGAGGACTCCGAGTCGCCAACTTGATAATCGTGCACAGGCTGTCGGACCTGGACGCGGTCGGCAGTTCGGGCACCGGCTCCATTCGTATCCGTCTCACGTCCATGTTCCATCTCCGCGCGCGCCGAGACAGACGAGAGGGGCTCGACACGGTCGGGGTGGGTATCCCAGCAGGCGTCCCTGTCCCAGTGAATGCAGCGGGCGGGGTATACGGCGACAAGCCCGCCCGGGGTTCCACTTGGAGACCGCGCGCGCCGGGCACGAACCGCGCGGAGTTCTCACCGACGAGGCAGACGACGGAGCCCCGGCCAAGTCGCCCGAGTCCCTTGGAGGGGTTCTCAGTGCGTTTATGGCGACCTACTGGCCCGGCGTCGAGGCAGCATGGCAGTGAGCCATGGTGGCCGAGGTGGTCTACCCGCTGGCAGCAGTGGGTGCTCAGCCAACAAATCGCAACTGTGCCCCCGACGAGATGAACCATCGCATCCTCGCTCACGCGTTGCACCAGTCCGTGAGCCTGCACGGCGTAGCCGCCCGCTCACCGGCAAAACCAACCTCGGCAAAGTAGTCAAGCAGCGCTTCGACGGCCGCGGTGGCAGCACGCCGCCGGCTTGCGCACAGTCGAACCGACCCGGACCACCGCCTCAGCGACATTCCCGCCATAAAAGGAACCGCTCCGCGGATGGGCTCATGGACCCTCGCGTCTCCATCGTCACCGGCTGACCGCACACTCACGACGACCAATGCGCGACGGGTCCGTTCTCATCGGATCCCTTTGCAGAGCGGTCCTTAGCCGAGAAGCTCGTCGCCGATGTGAAGGGCGGCCCGGTCGGCCGCGCTGAGACCGGAGAACCAGCCTTCCCTGTTGGTGACCGACCCCACCACATGGTTAGTCATTTCCGGGAACATGGTGGCGACCGCCTCGTCGACGGCCTCGCTGCGTGCCGCGAGCACGGGGAGCAGGTTCCGGCCGGCGGGCTCGGTGGCCGCCTTGGTGGTCTCTGTCCCAGTGGTTTCCGCGAGCCGCTGGCCGATCCGTGAGGCATACGCGGTCAGGAACGACTGCCGAAAAGACCGGGTACGTGAACGCCCCGAGCCATCGGTCCGGGAGCCGGCGTGCATCATGGCCGTGGTGGCCTGGACGAGCAAAGAGGTAAACAACAACTCCACAGCGTCCAGGTCGGCAGGGAATCCGATAGCAGTGCTGAAGCCGAGGTCGCGACTCCAGACCGTACGACATCGATTCGCCTCCGCCACCACCCCCAGCAGCATCGCCTTCGGTTCCTCGTACGGATTCTCGATCCCGATCCTGCGGCCCGTCGGTTCCTCGGAGGAGCTCTGGTCGAGGGCCGCCAGCAGCGCGTGGTCAATGCTGTGTCGAGCCATCAGCGCCTGGGCACCGGCGGTGAACGTCTCGGCCTCAGCCGGGAAGGTGCTTGACTCGGCCTTTGCCAGCAGCGCCCGGATCCGGCTGAGCACCCGCTCGTCGATGGCGGCCCTTTGCGGCTGCGCTGTGGCGCCGGTCGGTCGCGCGGAGCCGGGGATCGGGATCAGCTTCTCCAGATCCGGCAGACCGGCGATGAGGTCGAGAACTTCGAGTGCACAGGAAACGACCGTGGACCACTCCATGGTCTGCGCCTCTGCCCACGCCTGCAAGTGGTTCTGGCCAGGTCGCCACCAGACCTGAGCCGCAAGATCAGACAGCTGGGACGTCCATCGTGGGTCGATGGTTGACGGGATGTAGTGCTGCATCTGGGCTGCTATCGCGTCACCCGCCAGGCTGACATGCCGTTTGCTCAGCTGGTGCGACACGACGCGCACCAGGTCGGCAGGCTGCCATCCTCGGTGCCAGGCCCCGGAGACGACGGACTGCAGATAGTCGGCAAGCAAGCGTTCGGTAGCACTGCGCGAGCTGGCCGATCTCGACTGGTCGGCCACCCGTGCGGACGCCGCCGCAAAGGCCCTCCTGTCGTCGTAAGCCAGCGCGCGCAAGGCCGTTGCAACGTCGAGCGCGGCCCGCTCCTCAATCGGCAGCTGGTCGCTCGCCGGCCACGTTTCGCCCGAGTTCCTGGGCGTGGTGCGCTTGCGCTCCTTCTCCTTCATCCGACGCCGCTGTCGATTCGCCTTGCCCACCGTTGTGCTCCTTTGCCTGTCGACTTTCGTCTGCTCTGCGCCACTGAGGAGAAATATGGTCAGATCCGTCAGGTTCATGGTCACGGGCCCCTACCGAGGCAAGGGAAGTACCCTTGCCTCGGCGTAGCCTACCCGGGTTGTCACTATCAGAGCTGGGGGTCATGAAACGTTTGCGGGCTTCAAACTTAGCCAGGCAATGTGCTGCTCGCGGCTGAGGCCCGCCGGTAGTTCCGAATCCGCCTCGAGGCGACTCGCGACCAGGTGGAGCACCGGACGTCGGTGGACAGTCACGGACCCCCACGGACGCAAAAGACCTCTTCCGCCACCGAAACGGTCACCCATAGTCACGCAGTCAGTCAAGCAGATACACCATTCGGCCAAAACCGGATCACTGCAGAGGCTGACAAAAGGGCCTCTGAGACGCATTTCCGCTGCTCAGAGGCCTTTTTGGTACTCGTGGGCGATACTGGGATCGAACCAGTGACCTCTTCCGTGTCAGGGATAAACACCGTGCTCAACAATTCTCCGCTGAGCACAAAAACAGTCCGTGAACGTCCCGTGATATCCACCAATATTCGTGGCCGTTGTCACGCAATTAGTCATGCAGACGAATGGCCGTACACCAGCGGACGCCCAACTCCTGCGGATCACCCGTTCGGTCAACTACGGCGGGGGTCGGGGAAGCCCAGACTGGTGTATCCAGGCGCGCGTTTGGCGAGGGAGGAAGCGAGCACGCCGGTGGCGATGTCGTGGTAGTCATGGACCTCGGCGGTGCTCTTGCCAGGGTGGGCTCGCAGGATGCGGCCCGCGTACTGGACCAGTCGGCCTTTGAAGGCGATTGGCGCCGCCAGAAAGAGGGTGTCGAGCGCCGGGCAGTCGAACCCCTCCCCGACGTACGGGCCAGTCGCCACTACCAGGAGGGGTGGGCCACCGGTGCGGGGCTCCAGTCGTTTCAGCGCGGCTGCCCCGACCTTGACCCCCATCCCACCGCGCAGCACAACGGGGTCACGGCCTTCGCTGCGTAGCGCCTCTGCCAATCGCTCGACGTGGGCCGTCCACTGGGTCAGAACCAGGCAGTTCCTTCCTCGGTCCAGTGCAGCGACAACGTCGCTGACGACCTGACTGGTGCGGTCGTCGGCGGCGACGAGATCCCGATAGATAGCCGACATCCCTCCAGGTGCTGAGGGGTCCGCATCACCTGCGTACTGAAAGGTCGTTGGGTGCACGATCAGGACGGGTTCGGGGGCGGGGAGTTCGAGCGAGCCACTTGCCAGGGTTCCCGCCTTGACAGCGGTCATCGTGTGGCGAACGGGGCCCATCTGCAGATGGATCAGGTCATCGAGTTGGTCGCGCCGGTAGGGGGTGGCGGTCAGGCCGAGCCATCGCCGGGCAGGGATCTGTTTGACGGCGTGCTCGAATGCGGCAGCCGGAACGTGGTGGCACTCGTCGACGATGACGAGCCCGTAGCCCGCCGTCAGCTCCGCGATGTTGTCTCGACGGGTAAGGGTCTGGAACATGGCAACATCAATGACTCCACGGGTCTTGGTACGGCCGCCGCCGAGCTGACCGGCCTTGATGCCGAGGAACTCACTGATGCGTCGCCGCCATTGGTCAGCCAGAGCCTTACGATCGACCAGGATCAGCGTTGAGGTGGCGTGGTCGGCTACGAGGGCACACGCAATCACGGTCTTCCCCGCTCCGGGAGGAGCCACCAGGACTCCCAGGTCGTGTGCGGACAGAGCCCTTCGGGCTGCCTGTTGGCCATCGTCGAGGCTCGCGGAGAATGTAAACGCCTGTGGATCGCCGCCGAGGCGATGGTCGGTGATCTCCAGACGGCTCCCGAGCTGTTCGATGAGATCCTTGAGCGTATCCAGCAGTCCGCGGGGCAGGATGAGGCCACCGTCGAGAGTTTCGTCGTAGCTGCGCAGGAACCGGGGCACGTTCCAGGTAGACGCCCTGCGTCGTTGGCGGTCGTAGAATACCGGGTTGGGCATTGATGCTGCGTGCTTCAGGGTTGCAGCCAAGGCCGGGGTGAGATCCTCACCCTCGAGGGTCACACCGGCACCCAGCCGAGCGCGGACGATCGGAGGAGCCTGGGGCACCGTGCGCGTCGACGTCGGTTGGCCTAGACGCTTGACCGCAACACCCACGCTCACCGCACCCAGCTTCTGAGCCAGTCGCGAGACTTCCCGTGGCGAAAGCCGGCCAAGGCTCGACAGGTACGCCCATTGGTCATCGTGGGGTTCCAGGGTGCTCGTGTCCAGGAACACCGTGGCGCCGCGGCGCCGGCATCGTCCCTGCAAAGGGGCCGCGATCAGATTGCCGACCCCGGCGGTCGGGAGCACGTCCTGGGAGGGAAAGAGTCGGTCGTAACTCGACAGGTCCATCCGACCGCGCAATGCGATGGCCTCACGAAGCAATCCCGTCCCGACCTGTCTGGCCGTTGCCGCCGGAACCGGACCAGCAAAGAACAGCCAAGCGTGGGCGCCCTGACCCGAGCGTGACACCTCCAGCGCCACAGGGGCGCCGACCGCGCGTGCGGCCTTCAGGTAGGACAAGGCGTCCAGCATTGCGGCCGATCCGTCGAAGTCTGCCGCCAACCACCAGCAACGATCACCGTCCAGCAAGGGGTAGAGCCCGAGATCGATGTCACCCAAGAGATGAGAGGCAAGAATGTCCTCGGTAAGCGGCAGGTACTCGCGGCTGTCGGCGCCGACCCCCTTGCGCCACCCACCCCTAACTGCAGGCATCCATCCCGACCGGCCAGTGCGAGCGTTCTCCCAACGGACCGCGTACACATCGCTACGCGCCGCGAACATCGAAGCGAAGAAGGCAACCTTCGCCCCTGGGGGAGATGACGCGTCCACCATGGCCGGCGGGCCGTCGAAAATACCCGTCTGGGTCGGACCAGGCGGGCGCGCCTGGGCAGGGGTCAGGTCCAGTAACCGCAGCAACCTCGCATTCTCGGACCTGAGCCGCGCCAGCTGGTCCCGCAGCCCGGCCATTTCCGTTTCCAGGTCGGTGCCTATCACGAGCACGTCCCCGTTCGTCTCGGGATCAACGGCCATGATTGAACGGTAAGCGATATGCCGCTCTGGCGGGAGCGCTACCCTCACCTGGCCCGATCCTGAGCGAGCGGTGGCAACAACACGGCCACCCGCAAAGATGAAGAGCAGCTCGAGCCGCCTTCGTCTGCAGCCATGGTTCGTTTGTGGGCTGGGTGTGGGCTGGCACACTGCACCCGTTCGGCATACGCACTCCCAGGTTGCAGCGCGCGGTCGCCGCGCCACGGACTGGCGCCTACTATCTGCTACAGATAGAGTTGCTTGTAGTACAAACTAGGCGACCGAGGAGGTGACCCGATGCCCACTCTCGACCAACTCCCCGCTGGCACGTTCCGGCAAAGCGACGCTGCCCGAGCCGGGATCAACGCCCGTTCGCTTTACCGGCTACGCGATGCAGGCAAGATCGAGGCCATCAGCCGCGGCCTATATCGGCGCACCGACGCGCCCCCAGGGGATATCGACCTCCTCGAGATCACCATCCGCGCGCCGCACGCAACGATCTGCCTGGCGAGTGCCCTGGCCCGCCACGGACTGATCGACGCGATCCCGGCGCGCACCGACATCGCGATCCCCCGCGGCCAGACCGCGCCGATTACCACCGCCCCAGCGATGTGGCACCAGTTCAACCGGGCCACGTTCGACCTGGGCCGAGACATCATCATCATCGAAGGAAGCGACCAGACCATCGGCTTGTACGGCCCCGAGCGATCCATCGCAGACGCTTTCCGGCTACGCGGAACCGAGGGATATGAACTCGCGACTGAGGCCCTGCGGGCATGGCTGGGCCGCCGTGGCTCTCAGCCGGCTCAGCTTATGGAGATGGCTATTCGGCTCCCGCGCGCACAACAACCGATCCGCCAGGCACTGGAGTACCTCACGTGAGCACTGCGACGAAGATCTACTCCGACCTGCAGTCCCTTGCGCGCATGCGAGGTCGAGCCACTAGCGAGATCCTGACCATCTACGGTCTCGAACGGTTCGTCGACAGGCTCACCCGCACTGAGTTCCGCGACGACTTCGTGTTGAAAGGCGGGATCCTGCTAGCTGCGTATCAACTTCGTCGACCAACCCGAGACATCGACATGCAGGCGCTCGACTTTCCCCTCGACGAGGCGCACCTACGAGCCATGATCAGCGCCGCAGCAGCCGTCGGCGTCGACGACGCCTTGGTACTCGACACAACCAACGCGACCGTCGAAGACATCCGCGAAGACGACGACTATGCCGGCTACCGCGTCCGCATTCCGGCACGGGTCCACACTCACTTGTTTGGCCTCAACCTCGATGTGAGCACGGGCGATCCGATCAGGCCAGCGCCCCGGCGGATCCAGCTCCCATGCCTTCTCGGCGGGCACATCTCCATCGCCGGGCACCCGATGGAAACCGTCATCGCCGAAAAATCCGTCACAATCCTGCAACGGGGCACGACCAGCACCAGATGGCGCGACTTCGTCGACATCCGCCATCTCGCCCGCACCTACCCATTCCTCGCGGGCACGCTGCGCATCGCAGTGGAAGCCGTAGCCCAACACCGCCAAGTCACCCTCAGGCCGCTCGCCGCAGTGACGGACGGATATGACGTCATCGCCCAGAACAAGTGGCGAGCGTGGCGCCGTAAGAACAAGCTCGACACCGACTGTCACGAAGACTTCGCAAACCAGCTCGCCGATGTCCTCGAGTTCGTAGACCCGATCTTCACGCGGTTAGTCCCCGACGAATCCACCTGGGACCCGAACGCATACCGCTGGTCATAGCGCCCCTACAACCGCGCGCAGTAGACAACGTCGAAGGCAGCGCCCTGAACGGCCAGATTGAGGCAGTCTTCGGCATCGCGTCCCCCATCGGGTCTCAGAACAACTGAACACACGAATCATCCTGTGTGACGCTTATTCCGAATCCCTTCCGCGGCGAGCGGGGGCCA
>CABDYS010000186.1_pt1 | contig 19051 bp, 17 predicted proteins | sample 3421621 | NCBI WGS metagenome assembly CABDYS01 (sample SAMEA5534338, study PRJEB31848) | metagenome | biome: tundra; feature: field; material: soil | place: USA | collected 2013-05 | depth 0.45 m | reverse complement strand
TCCCCGCGACGGAACGCGACCCTATCGCGCTCTCCGTCCATGCAGCGCTTGCGTAGGGTTTCCGCGAACGCGCTCATCTAAGTCAGCCGCGAGAGGCGTGCCTTCTGGTCCTGTGAGGGATCGGCCTACGGACACCGAGACTGGGCTCCGATGCGTCCGGTCATCGTTCCGCCATCGGGACGGTGGATGGTCAAACACGACCTCACTTGGCGCGACGTCCCACGACAAGCTTAAGAAACGTCCGTCCATGCAGTGCCCAAGGCTGTACGTCGAAGAATCGCCACCCCCAAGAACCGCCCCTGAGCTGCACGTTTACCACTCAAGAACTCGCTAGCCAGGAAGGTCCCGCTAGGCGAGCTCGGCGGCTGCCGTGCGCTTTGGGGCTCCAGCGGTGGTGATCAACGCCTCGCAGTCCGCGATTGTGGCGGTCAGCAGATCGATCAGCCGTTGTTCGACATCGGGGGCGCAGGCCAGGGCAATGCTCTCCACGGCAATGTTCAGGATGTGCGGCGCGGTCTGCGCGCGGAAGGTCCTTCGCGGTACGGGCTGCCCGTTCGAGAAGGACCGGGCCCACGTTTCGGCCCTGGGGACCTGATCCAGAACCTGGCGACTCGGCAAGCTCAAGGAGTCCGGGTCGCGGCCGTCGAGTCCGGCGAGGATCCGCTCACATCCCAGAACGGCGGTGGCCAGTACGTGCTGGCGGGGCTCGGCGGCGATCGGCAGGGCCACCGTCGCCGAACGTAACGCGATTGTCACGTCCATGTGGAGGTCGTCACTGGTCAGGCCGATGACCGACGGGATCAAGGGAACCAGCCGTGGGCGCAACCGATCGGTGACATGGTCATTAACGAGCCGGGCCATCTCGGCCAGCAGCGGGTGGGTGCAGGCTGGATGATCGCTCCAACGCTCGCCCGCCAGGAACGAGACCATCTCCATGAAACAGGCGCCTCGTCGCGGGTTGCGGTGCTTGCCGCGAGACAGGACCGGCATCAACTCCGGCGCGGTGAGCGTGGGCCTCATGATGTCCTCCCAACATCCGGAACCTTGAGTCTTCACAGTCTGCGCCCGCAATCGCTGTTCTCGCCAGCGATGGCCTTGACTCTTCGGAACGGTCCGCGTCGCCGGCTCCCTTGCCTTGCCTGGAAACGTCCGCCTCGTCCGGGAGCCTGCGCAATGCACACGGCCTGGTCGCTGACCGCCGCCTCAGCGGCGCCGGGCTGGGTGGTGTTCTCCTGGGCTGGGCACAAGAACAGGCTCTGTCCGCCGGTCGGCGCTACCTGCGCCTGGATTGTGTGGAGACCAACCATCGCTGCACATGTACTACGCGCGAGCAGGCTTTCGTGAGGTCGGTCATCGTGACTTCGACGCGGCCTGGCACTTTGCCGAGCTTCTTGAAAGGAGGCACCTCTGGGGGAAAGACGGTCGGTGGCACCGATAGCGGCGGACTCCCATTGGGCTGCCGGTGTGAGATACGGATCCGTATCTGACACCAACGCCCGATGTGCGCGGCATATCCGGAGTTGTTCCCAACCGACTCCCCTCCGGCGGGACGGTTGCGATCATCAGCCGCAGCCGTGTCGGCGGGTGTCAGCGCGACGTTTGTCGTTTGGATCGGGGCCGCCCTTTGTGCGGGGACGGAGTCCTGGAGGCCCCCGGTGCGCGCGCCGTTGCGGCGGCCTCCTCACGGGCCAGGAACGTGCCGAGTTCTCCGATGGTGCTCATCAACGGCGCTGGGAACACGACCGTGGTGTTCTTGTCGACACCGACCTCAACGAGGGTCTGCAGGTTGCGCAGCTGCAACGCCAACGGGTGGTCCATCATGATGTCCGACGCGTCCCCCAGCGCGCTCGCGGCTAGGTGTTCACCCTCGGCGTTGATGATCTTGGCCCGCTTTTCCCGCTCAGCCTCGGCCTGCTTTGCCATGGCCCGTTTCATGCTCTCGGGCAGTTGGATGTCCTTCAGCTCGACCAGGGTGACCTCGACGCCCCAGGCGGCCGTGGTGACATCCAGGATCTCGCGGATGTCCACGTTGATGGTGTCGGTCTCGGCCAGGATCTCGTCCAGGGTGTGCTGGCCGACCACCTTGCGTAGCGTGGTCTGGGCGATCTGGTCGATGGCCGCGCGTACGGTCTCAATGGCAATCACCGACTTCACCGCGTCGACCACCCGGTAGTAGGCGACGGCGGACACATCCACGCTCACATTGTCCCGAGTGATGATGCCCTGCGACTGAATGGGCAGGGTGATGATGCGTAGAGAGACCCGATGCAGCACGTCGACCAAGGGGATGATGATCCGCAGTCCCGGCTCTAGAGTCCCTCGGAGACGTCCCAGCCGGAACAGCACACCCTTCTCGTACTGTTTGACGATCTTGATCGCCAGTGCCAGGACGATGAGGGCCAGGAGGACGACGATCAGAGCGGCCGCGGCATTCATCGGGATGCTCGGCTCGTGTTACTCGGGAAACCGTCGCTGGCCAACGAAACAATCGACCTGTTCATGACCCCCGCCTCTCAACCGGTCCAATGAGGAGTCCCGGGGGAGGCCTCCATTCGGCGGTCTTTCCCAACGTTACCCCCTGCACTGGAGCAGAGCCCTGAAGCCGACTTCTCGTGTCAGTCCTGCTTGTCAATGGGCCGTCGAGCAGAGGGTCCACACCAGTGCCGTTGGGGTCTAGAACGGTACCTGGGTAGCGAGCAGACCGTGGCCTTGTTCGCGTCCCGACACGGTCCGGGCGAACTCGATCGCGTCCCGGGTGACCGGCGGGCCGCCGGCCGCAGCGGTGAAGGTGCCACCGGCGGGGCCGGTCAGTTGGAGCGTGAACGGTTGCCGGTGCCTGCGCGACCAATCAGCGACAACGTCGGCGATGATTCGCCCATCGTGGTCAGCCGTGGTGTGCACAGGGCGTCCGACAGCTCGAGACAGGTCGATGCGATGCATCCAGGTATCGCGGGTGTAAATCACGTCGAGCAGGAAACCCAGCGTCCAGCGCTCTTTGCCGGCCGGTGTTTCCGCAGGGATTCGAACCAGGCGACGGATCGGGCCGGGCACCATAAACCGGCCCCGCAGCGCGCGTGGCCAGTTGTCTGTGATCGCTGGGCCAAGCCGGTCAGGACCCAGAGTCTGCCGCTCAATGACTTGGATCGCGCTGAGCCCGTCCGTCACCGACGCTGAGTGTTGCTTAGCCCAACGGTTCCCGGCGCGGAGTTGATGGACGTTCTCCCGTATCGAGGCGTTGGCCTGCATGGCCCCGAGCAGATGCCGCAGCATCGTGTCGACGTCCCACCCGGGGCAGTCGGTGGAACGCTTCCAATCCTCGACGCCGAACGTGCTGATGAGCTCGACCAGCTGCCGGTACTCGGTCTCAGCAACGCCTTTGGCTTCCGCGCCGGTCAGGCAGGGGATGGCCTCGACAGGTGTTTTGAGTGCTGCGGTCATCGGGTGCTCCTCTTGATTTTCGCGGTGGCTCGTCGGTGCAGGTTGGGTAAGAGCCGGAGGATGAGCATGTCCACGGCGCCGTCTAGGAGTTCTTCCCATCGTCCGGTGCCCGCGTCGTTGGCCAGATGTTGGCTGGTGAGCCCGCTCATGACCGCAGTCCACAGATCGATTCCTGCTTGCTCGACTCCCAGACGAGCCAGACGAGAGGCGAGCAGGTCAAGGAACTCACTGGCCAGTGTGTAGGACTCCGCAGACGGCTCGAACCCGCGGATCGTGCGCTGGAACAGCAACTCATACCGGGTGTGGTCGCTGACGCAGAACTCGAAGAACCCGTGCGCCGAGGCCCTGATCGCTTCGACCAAGTCGACGGGATCGGTACCCGCCGCGTCGAACTGCTCGGCGAAGGGCGCTAGATGTGCCAAGGCAGCCCGGTAACCGTCGGCGAACATCACGTCATAGATCTCGTCTTTGGACGCGAAGTAGAAGTAGATGGACTGCGCGCTCATCCCCACCGCCGCGCCCAGATCACGCATCGACACCCCGGACAAACCGTGAGCGCGGCCGAGCTGCCACGCCGCAGTCACAATCTCAGCCTGAGTAGCTGCACGCCGCCGGGCCCGGTGGCTAAACTCCAAATCGCCTGACACCGTTCAAACTTTAGAACACTGTCAGACAAGTGTCTACTCGCCCCCTCCGGCCGTCAGAAGCGGCGCCGAAAAGCCATCCCGAGCGCCGCTTCGAAGACCGTCCTACGTATCAGCTGAGGGCCGCGGCGGGGCGCGGGTTGGGGATGTCGGTGGATTGATCGAGGGCTGCCCGGGTGCTGAGCCAGTGGTCTAGTTCGGTGGCGGGGACGGGTTGGGACATGTAGTAGCCCTGTGCTTGGTCGCAGCCCAGGCGGGTGAGTTCGGTGTAGGCGGCGCTGGTTTCGACGCCTTCGGCGACCATGCGTAGGCCGAGGCTGTGGGCTAGGGCGATGGTGGAGGCGACCAGACGTGGGTCTGGCCCTCACCCGCGCGCCCGAGGGGCGGTGGCGCCATGAGCACTCATCTGGGTAGCACCTTCTCGCACCGGATCGGCTTGCCCGCGGCCTGGAGGCGGGTCGCAGAGCCTGAGGACTGTGCGGCGCCCCGCGACCATGACAGCCCGCGACTGAGCCCGAGATGGGCACTGGGTGAAGACACGACCCGCAGGACACGAGAAGCCCCGGGGTTGATGTCCTTGCTGATCGCGTCCGGTTTTGTCAGCGTGAAGTCGTGCACCCTGGCCCTATCGACCCCGTCAATGCCTTTGCCCGATATCTTGGTGTCGAGCGGGGTCTGTCCAAACACACCCAAAGGGCTTACGTGGGCGACCTGCGCAACTTGATGTCCTATGAGCGTGGTCGCGGGATCACAGACCTGTCCGAGGTGAGGCTTTCGGAGCTACGGTCCTGGCTGGCTGCACAGTCGGAGAACGGGGCGGCCCGATCGACTCTGGCGCGCAGGGCGGCTTCGGCCCGGGCATTCTTGCGCTGGGCGACTCGAACCGGGGTGATCGACTCTGATCCCTCCCTGCGCCTGGCGGCGCCCCGACGCGTGAAATCCCTGCCAGGAGTACTCAAACAGGACGAGATCAGCGCTGCGCTGGATGTGGCCGCGGTGGCCGCTGATGACCAGGACGCGATGCACCTGCGGGACCGTGCGATGTTGGAGCTTCTGTATGCCAGTGGGATTCGGGTCGGTGAGCTGGTGGGCCTGGATATCGACGACGTCTCCCTGGGGTCCAACCTGGTCCGCGTCATGGGTAAGGGAGCCAAGGAGCGGACGGTCCCGTTCGGGGTGCCCGCGGCTACGGCGTTGCAGGGATGGCTGCAGCTCGGCCGAGCCCAGGTGGCCACGGCTGGCAGTGGCCCGGCACTGTTCCTGGGCCGGCGGGGCGGCCGGGTCGACCCCCGTCAGGTCCGGAGCGCCGTTCACCAGATCCTGCAGAACGTCCCGGACGCCCCGGATGTGGGGCCGCACGGTCTGCGGCACAGCGCCGCTACTCATCTGCTTGAAGGTGGTGCTGATCTCCGGGCGGTCCAGGAGATGCTCGGTCACGCAAGCCTGGCCACGACGCAGATCTACACCCACGTGTCGGTGGAGCGACTGAAGCGCTCCTATCAGCAAGCACACCCTCGTGCCTGATGGGCAGTGTTGCGCCTGCGCCGCGCACAGCCGGCGAAGTTTCGCTGTGACGCGGTGACCAACCGGCATGTTCCTGGGGACGGCGTTGCTCAGCGTGCGGCGAGGCGAGCAAGGCGGACGACTGCTTCGTTCAGCACCTCGTCGCGCTTGCAGAACGCGAAGCGCACCAGCGTCCGCGCCGCGACCTTGTCATCACAGAAGACAGACACCGGCACGCCGACCACACCGCACAGCGCCGGCATATGCCTACAGAAGTCGAGGGCATCGCTGACTCCCAGGGGCGCGGCATCGGCGATCACGAAGTAGGTAGCAGCCGGCCGCGCCACCGTCAGCCCTGCCGCCGAGAGTCCGTCACACAGCAGGTCCCGTTTGGCCTGCAACGAGGACACAATACCGTGGTACCTCTCGTCGTCCAGGCCAAGTGCCAGCGCCACTGCCGGCTGGAACGGTCCGCTCGCGACGTAGGTCAGGAACTGCTTGACCGTGCGAGCCGCCGCGACGGCCTCAGCCGGGCCGTGCAGCCATCCCACCTTCCAACCGGTGGCCGAGAACGTCTTGCCGGCCGACGAGATGGTGATGGTCCGCTCTGCCATGTCCGGCAGGGTCGCCACCGGAATGTGCGCCGAGCCGTCGAACACGAGGTGCTCGTACACCTCGTCGGAGACCACCCATGCGTCATGCTCACGGGCCAACGAACAGATCAGGTCCAGCTCGGCCCGGCTGAACACCTTCCCCGTGGGGTTGTGAGGAGTGTTCAACAGGACCAGCCGGGTCCGTGGGGAGAACGCTGCCCTCAGCGAGACCTCGTCAACGGCGAAGTCTGGGAAACCCAGGACCGAGGTACGTCGGACACCGCCGGCCAAGGCGATCGTGGCGGCGTAACAGTCGTAGTACGGCTCAAAGGTCACGACCTCGTCGCCGGGCTCGCACAGGCCCAGAATCACGGCGGCGATCGCCTCGGTGGCCCCCGCCGTGACCAGGACCTCTTGGTCAGGGTCAACCGACAGACCGTAGAACCGCCTCTGATGCTCCGCGACCGCCAGCCGCAGCTCGGGGACACCGGCTCCCGGAGGGTATTGGTTACGGCCTGAGCTGATCGCGTCGATGGCCCCGTCGAGCATCTCGCGCGGTCCGTCGCTGTCCGGGAAGCCCTGCCCGAGGTTAATCGCACCTGTTCTCAGCGCCAGCTCGCTCATCTCGGCGAAGATTGTGGTTCCGAAGCCTCGCATCCGGGCGACAAGTGGATTTCCCATGTCCGGCAGGCTAGCCGTACCATGAGCACACCACAGGTTCGCCCCCGGGCAGACCGGTGGAATTCGCGCGTCTACTCACCGTTGTATAACGGGAGTGCGCCGCCGCAGTCCCGAGTCGTTCGGGTGGGGTGCGCTCGTAGACGCCAGGCACGAGAATGGCAATCCTGCCGGCCTTGTGGATAACTGGAACGAACGAAAGCGAGACCACGGCATGGCCGTCGTCACAATGCGTCAGCTCCTTGAGAGCGGCGTCCACTTCGGGCACCAGACCCGTCGTTGGAACCCCAAGATGAAGCGCTTCATCATGACTGAGCGCAATGGCATCTACATCATTGACCTGCAGCAGTCGCTGACCTACATCAACGACGCGTATGAGTTCATCAAGGAAACCGTCGCCCACGGTGGCACGATCCTGTTCGTCGGCACCAAGAAGCAGGCCCAGGAGCCCATCGCCGAGCAGGCGACGCGTGTCGGCATGCCGTTCGTGACCTACCGCTGGCTTGGTGGCATGCTCACCAACTTCCAGACTGTCAGCAAGCGACTGTCCCGGTTGAAGGAGCTCGAAGAGATCGACTTCACCGATGTCGCAGGTTCCGGACGGACCAAGAAGGAACTCCTCGTGATGAAGCGCGAGAAGATCAAGCTTGAGAAGACCCTCGGTGGTATCCGGGACATGGCCAAAATTCCCTCGGCTGTGTGGATCGTTGACACCAAGAAGGAGCACCTGGCCGTCACAGAGGCGCGCAAGCTGAAGCTGCCGGTCATCGCGATCCTGGACACCAACTGCGACCCCGACGAGGTCGACTACAAGATCCCGGGCAACGACGACGCGATCCGCTCCGTCACCCTGCTGACCCGCGTTGTTGCTGACGCCGTTGCCGAGGGCCTGATGGCTCGCGCCGCTGCGCGTGGCGGCGGCGAGGCTGCCGAGGACGGCACCGTGGCGGCCGACGAGCCGATGGCCGAGTGGGAGCGCGAGCTTCTTGCCGGCACTGCCGCAGCGGCCGAGGCTGCTGCCGGTGAGGCTGCACCTGAGGCTGACGCGGTTCCTGCCACTGAGGCACCTGACGCTGCACCTGCCGCTGAGGCACCTGAGGCTGAGGCGGTTCCTGCCGCTGAGGCGCCTGAGGCTGAGGCGGTTCCTGCCGCTGAGGCACCTGAGGCACCTGAGGCTGCCGCGGAGGCTCCTGCCACCGACGACAAGGCACCCGAGGTACCTGAGGCTGCTCCTGCCGCTGAGGCACCTGCTGCCCAGGCCTGAGCACTTCTGCTGAATCCCTCAACGAGTCAGCGCGCTGGGTCCGATCACCTTGTGGTCGCACCCGGCGCGTGCTCACGAAAGAAAGCGACAACGATGGCGAACTACACCGCTGCTGACATAAAGGCGCTTCGCGAGGCGACCGGCGCCGGCATGATGGACGTCAAGAGGGCACTGGACGAAGCCGACGGAGACCATGGCAAGGCCACCGAGATCCTGCGCGTCAAGGGCCTCAAAGGCATAACCAAGCGCGAGGGCCGATCGGCCACCGACGGTCTCGTGGCGGCCCAGGCCGGCGACGGCGTCGGCACCATGGTGGAGATCAACTGTGAGACCGACTTTGTCGCCAAGAGCGAGAAGTTCATCGCGTTGGCGGACCGGGTCCTCGCGCAGGCCGTCACCGTCGGCGCGTCAAGCGTCGACGAGCTGTTGACCAGCAATCTGGACGGCAAGACGGTCAAAGAGCTGTTGGACGAAGCCAACGCGAGCATCGGCGAGAAGATCGAGGTTCGTCGCGTGGCGCACCTCGAGGCCGCCCATGTCGTGTCCTACCTGCACAAGACCAGCCGTGACCTTCCTCCCCAGATCGGTGTCCTCGTGGCCACCAACGGTGGGGACGAGGTAACCGCCCGCGACGTCGCCATGCACTGCGCGGCGTTCAGCCCGTCGGTCCTTTCCCGTGACGAGATCGACGCCGACACCGTTGCGAACGAGCGTCGCCTCGCTGAGGCCACGGCCAAGGAAGAGGGCAAGCCGGAGGCGGCCATGCCCAAGATCATCGAGGGTCGGGTCAACGGCTTCTTCAAGGAGAACGTCCTGCTCGAGCAGCCGTTCGCCAAGGACCCAAAGAAGACGGTGGCTAAAGTCCTGGAGGAGTCCGGCGCCACAGCCAAGGCTTTCGTTCGGTTCCGCGTCGGATCCTGACCGTCCCTGACCCCCGCGCTTGGGGGACACGGTATCGCCGAGGTATCGCCGGCCGGCACCTCAATCCACGACCAGTGGGCTTTGTGGAAGACTCGCGACATCCGTTCTGGTTTCTGCCCTGGGAGGCCCCATGACCACCGAAGCTGCACACCCGATGTACAAGCGGGTGCTGCTCAAGCTTTCCGGGGAGGCCTTCGGCGGTGGCAAGGTCGGGCTAGACCCGGACGTCGTGCGCGAGATCGCTGAGCAGATTGCCGAAGCAGCCAGTTCCGGTGTCCAGGTGGCCGTGGTCATGGGTGGCGGCAACTTCTTTCGCGGGGCCGAGCTTCAGCGCCGGGGGATGGACCGCGCCCGCGCTGACTACATGGGCATGCTCGGCATCGTCATGAACTGCCTCGCGCTGCAGGACTTCCTGGAGAGTGCCGGCGTTGCCACCCGTGTTCAGACTGCGATCACCATGGGCCAGATTGCCGAGCCGTACATCCCACTTCGCGCGATTCGTCACCTCGAGAAGGGCCGGGTGGTCATCTTCGGTGCCGGCTTCGGTCTGCCGTTCTTCTCCACTGACACGGTGGCTGCGCAGCGGGCCCTGGAGATCCAGTGCGAGGTCGTCCTGATGAGTAAGAACGGGGTGGACGGCGTCTACAGCACTGACCCTCGGGTGGATCCCAATGCGGTCAAGCTCGAACGCGTCTCCTACGACGAGGCACTGTTCAAGGGCCTTCGGGTCGTCGACGCCGCCGCGTTCGCATTGTGCTCCGAGAACAAACTGCCGATGATCGTCTTCGGGATGGAAGGCGATGGCAACATCGCCAAGGCCATCCGGGGTGAGAAGATCGGCACGCTCGTTACCGCGGATGAGGAGTCCTGATGATCGACGAAACCATGCTCGAGGCCGAGGAAAAGATGGAGAAGGCCATCGAGGTCGCCAAGGAGGACTTCGCGACCATCCGCACCGGACGGGCGAACGCCGCGATGTTCAACAAGCTCACGGTCGAGTACTACGGATCGCGGACCCCGTTGCAGCAGTTGGCGTCCTTCCAGACTCCTGAAGCCCGTACCATCCTGATCGCACCCTTCGACAAGTCGGTGATTGGTGAGATCGAAAAGACGCTGCGCGACTCCGATCTGGGCATCAACCCCAACAGCGACGGCACCGTCATCCGGGTCAACCTCCCGCAGCTGACCGAGGAACGTCGCAAGGAGTACATCAAGCTTGCGCGCACCAAGGCGGAGGACGCCAAGGTGTCCATCCGCAACATCCGGCGCAAGGCCAAGGAAGAGATCGACCACATGGTCAAGGACGGTGATATCGGCGAGGACGAGGGTGCACGCGCAGAGAAGGAGCTCGAGGTCTTCACCAAGAAGCATGTCGAGAGCGTCGACTCCATCCTCAAGGTCAAGGAAGGCGAGCTCCTCGAGGTCTGAGGCAGGCCCGCTCACTAACCGTATGACGACAACACCGTCCCACCGCCGCGACCGGCGCGCCGCTCGCGGCGGCTCAGGGAAGAAACCCAGCCGCGCAGGGCGCAACCTCCCGACCGCCACCAGTGTCGGGGCAAGCCTGGGCGCCGTGGTCCTGGCGAGCCTGCTCTTTCGCAAACAGGCCTTTCTCGGGGTCGTGATCATAGCCGGCTGCATCGCCGTCTGGGAGCTGCGCAGCGCACTTGCCCGGGGCAGGATCAGCGTCCCGCTGGTGCCCAGCATGGTCGGGGCGGTCACGATGATCACGGCGTCTTTCGTCGGCGGCGGCCAAGCACTGACGGTGTGTTTCGGCCTGACCTGCATCTCGTTGCTGCTCTGGTGCATATCCGATGGGCCGCAGGGTTCGATCCGCGACATCTCCGGCGGTATCTTCGTCGCGGCCTACGTTCCGTTGCTAGCCTCATTTTCCAGCCTTCTGCTCGCAGAGCCTGACGGCGCCAAACGCGTCATAGTCTTCATTGGTGTCACGGTCTGCAGCGACATCGGCGGCTTCGCCGTGGGCGTGGTGGCCGGCAGGCATCCCATGGCCCCGTCGGTCAGCCCCAAGAAGTCCTGGGAGGGCGCCGGTGGTTCGGTCGTCGCCTGTGTCATTGCCGGCGTCGTGACGGTCATGGTGTTGCTGGGCGGTTCGTGGTGGGCCGGTGCCATCCTCGGTCTGGCCGTGGCCGTCTCGGCCACCGTTGGTGACCTGACGGAGTCGACCATCAAGCGTGACCTCGGCATCAAGGACATGGGAAGCATCCTGCCGGGCCACGGTGGGCTCATGGATCGTCTGGACTCACTGCTGCTATCAGCTCCGGTCGCCTGGGCCATTCTGACCCTGCTGGTACCAGCCGGAGTCATCCACGCCCGCTGAGCCTGAGACAATGATGCAGATGTCTGACGTCGAACCCACCACCACATCCGACTCCGCGCCGATGGCCCTGGCCGCGCCGTCACGCGGGCGCCCCAAACGTGGAGAGCTGACCTTTGCGGCGCCCCGCGCCGGGAAGCCGCCGCAGCACCTGGCCGACCTCGACCCTGCTGAGCGCAGAACTGCCGTCGAGGCTCTGGGGCACAAGGGCTTTCGGGCCAAGCAGCTGTCGACTCACTACTTCGAGCGACTCGTGGAGTCGCCCCAGGAGATGAGCGATCTGCCCAAGTCCATCCGCGACGACCTGGTGGCCAAGCTGTTGCCCCAACTGCTCACCCCGATCCGGACCCTGACGGCCGACAACGGCAGGACGATCAAGTCGGTGTGGCGTCTGCACGATGGCGCCCTGGTTGAGAGCGTGCTCATGCGCTACCCCAAACGGGTCACGATCTGCATCTCCAGCCAGGCCGGTTGTGGAATGAACTGCCCGTTCTGCGCTACCGGGCAAGAGGGGCTGACCCGCAACATGTCGACGGCCGAGATCGTCGAGCAGGTCGTGCATGGCGCCCGGCTGCTGCGGCGAGGCGAGGTGGCTGGCGGTGCCGAAGTTGCCCCGCTGAGAGTCAGCAACGTGGTGTTCATGGGGATGGGAGAGGCGCTGGCGAACTACAAGGCGGCGATCGGTGCGATTCGCCGGATCACCGACCCTGCCCCAGACGGCCTGGGCATGTCCGCACGAGGCATCACCCTGTCGACGGTGGGGCTGGTTCCAGCCATCGACAAGCTGGCCGCGGAAGGCATTCCGGTCACCTTGGCACTCTCGCTGCACGCGCCCGACGACAAGCTACGTGACGAGCTGGTGCCGATCAACACCCGGTGGTCGGTCGATGAGGCGATCGATGCGGCATACCGCTACTTCGAGGTGACCGGTCGTCGGGTCAGCATCGAATATGCACTGATCCGCGGCATGAACGACCAGGGCTGGCGTGCGGACCTGCTGGGCACAAAGCTCAATGCTCGTGGCCGGGGTTGGGTGCACGTCAACCCGATCCCGTTGAACCCGACCCCGGGCTCCAAATGGACGGCATCGGAGCCTGGCGTCGAGCGTGAGTTTGTACGCCGGTTGCGCGCCCTCGGCGTGCCGACGACGGTACGTGACACCCGAGGCTCGGACATCGATGGGGCGTGCGGTCAGCTGGCGGCCTCGACCGCCTGAGGTCTCTGAGCATCGGCGGGGAGTTGACGCCAGATGTCAGGGCCGTTTATCGCACCACAATGACGGTTCGACGCATTGCCGGCAGTTCGGTGTGCCCTGAGCGTGGCCGCGAGACGATGATGGCCCTATGAAGGATGGCAAGTACGCACGAGCCCATCGGCGCAGCATCGAGGACCCCGAAGGTTTCTGGGGCGAGGCGGCCCGTGGGATCGACTGGATCACCGCGCCCCGCAAGGTGATGGACGACTCCCGACCGCCGTTCTTCCGGTGGTTCCAGGGCGGTCAGCTCAACACCTGCTACAACGCCCTGGACCGGCACGTGATCGCCGGCCGGGGCGACCAGCCGGCGCTGCACTACGACAGTCCCGTCACCGGTACGTCGCGCACGCTGACCTACGCGCAGCTGCTGGATCAGGTGTCCCGGTTCGGTGGAGCGCTGCGGGCGCTCGGCGTGGACAAGGGCGATCGGGTGGTCATCTACATGCCGATGGTGCCCGAGGCTGTCGTCGCGATGCTGGCCTGCGCCAGGATCGGGGCGGTGCACTCGGTGGTGTTCGGCGGTTTCGCGCCCGGCGAGCTGGCGGCCCGGATCGAGGACGCCGAGCCGAAGGTCGTGATCATCGCGTCATGCGGGATCGAGCCCTCGCGCGTGGTCGAGTACAAGCCGCTCCTGGATGCTGCCATCGAGCGATCCGGCTTCAAACCAGATCACTGCGTGGTGTTGCAGCGTGAGCAGGCCGAGGCGTCGATGGGGCCGGACGACCTCGACTGGGCTGCCCTGATGGATCCGAGACAGATGACGGTTTCCGAGTGTGTGACGCTGGAGGCCACTGACCCTCTGTACATCCTCTACACCTCCGGCACGACCGGCCGGCCCAAGGGAATCGTGCGCGACAACGGTGGCCATGCCGTGGCGCTGCACTGGTCGATGAGCAACATTTACGGGCTCGCGCCGGGCGAGGTGTTCTGGGCGGCCAGTGACGTCGGCTGGGTCGTGGGCCACTCCTACATCGTGTATGCGCCGCTGCTGGCGGGGTGCACGACGGTGCTCTACGAGGGCAAGCCGGTCGGGACCCCCGATGCGGGGGCCTTGTGGCGGGTGGCTGCGCAGTACGGCGTCTCGGCGCTCTTCACGGCTCCGACGGCGATCCGCGCGGTCAAGAAGGAGGACCCTGATGGCAAGCTCATTGCCGGTCAGGACCTCTCCAAGCTCCGCACCCTTTTCCTGGCCGGGGAGCGCCTGGATCCGGACACTTATGCCTGGGCAGGGCAGCGACTCGGGATCCCGGTGATCGACAACTGGTGGCAGACCGAGACCGGATGGCCGATCGCCGCCAACTGCCTCGGCCTGGAGCGTCTGCCGATCAAGGCCGGGTCACCAACCGTGCCAGTCCCGGGCTATGACGTGCGGATCCTGGACGAGCACGGAAAGCAGGTGGAGCCCGGCGTCGAGGGGGCCATCTGCATCAAGCTCCCGATGCCGCCCGGCACGTTGCCGACATTGTGGCGCGACGACGAGCGGTACGTCTCCGGGTACCTCTCCGCGCACGAGGGCTACTACCTGACCGGGGACGGAGGCTACTTCGACCAGGACGGGTACATCTATGTCATGGGCCGCACCGACGACGTGCTGAATGTGGCCGGACATCGCCTGTCCACTGGGTCGCTGGAGGCGGCACTGGCGGGTCACCCGTCCGTCGCCGAGTGCGCCGTGATCGGGGTGGCCGACCAGCTCAAGGGTCAGGTGCCCAGGGCGCTGGTGGTCCTGAAGGCTGGCGTCAACGTCTCCGGGGCGGGTGTCGTGGAGGCGCTGCAGGCTGAGCTGGTTCAGCGGGTCCGTGACGAGGTCGGCGCCGTCGCCTCGCTGCACCTGGTCGATATCGTCGTGGCGTTGCCCAAGACCCGCTCGGGCAAGATGCTGCGCAAGACGATGCGTCAGATAGCCGATGGCGGCACTCCTGCGGTTCCGAGCACCATCGAGGACGCGTCGGTGCTGGAGGCACTGAGGCCCGTCCTTACCGGAACCAGGCCTTGATCGCCGCAAGGCCTGGTGACGTCGTCGGGCTGGTGGCTGGCGAGGCCCCATAGCCGGCTGGGGTCAGTGGCTGGTCAGGGCTGACAGCGCTGCGCCCAGCAGTGCCGGCCGCCCGGTGAGTCGCTCTTCACGGTCGGCGAGAGTGGCGAGCTGTAGTCCCGCGTTCACGCCGAGCCAGCGCAGGGGTTCGGGTTCCCAGCGCCGAGAACGGTGTTGGACCCACGGCAGGCGGGTCAGCGAAGTATCGCGGCTGGTCACCAGGTCCGCCAAGGTGCGCCCCGCAAGGTTGCTCAGGGCTACCCCGTCGCCAACGTACCCACCGGCGTAGCCCACGCCGGTTGGCGGGTCGTACCCGACGCCTGGGTGCCAGTCACGGGCGATGCCCAGGGGCCCGCCCCAGGCGTGGGTGAACTCGACGCCCTCAGTCGCGGGGATGAGCTGGGTCAGACTGCGCCGAAGCGTGCTGAAGACCTTTGCGTCCCCGTCGAACCCGGCTTTGATCCCGGAGCCGAAGTGATAGGGCGCACCGCGACCACCAAAGACCATCCGGTCATCCATCGAGCGCTGGCCGTACACGATCACATGTCGATGCTCACTGAACGTCTCGGCGTCGGCCAGACCGATCTGATCCCAGACCGAGCGCGGCAGAGGCGCCGTGGCGACGACCAGAGAGTAGACGGGTGCGACGGTGCGCCGGTGGCCGGGCAACCGCGCCGTCCATGCTTCGGTGGCCCGCAGGAAGTGGCGGGCCCGGACGACGATGCCTTTGTCGGTCCGCAGGCGACCCTGGCCCACGTCGGCCACCCGGGCGCCCTCATGGATCCGCCCGCCCTTGCCCTCCACGGCCCGGGCAAGTCCGAGGGCGAGCCGGAACGGATGGATGCGGGCGCAGTTCCGGTTGAAGGTGGCGCCGCGGAGTCCTTTGACAGCAAGCCGATCAGCCGCGGCCGCAGGCTCAAGCCAGGTCATCCCGGTGCCCCAGTACTCGGATTCCTCGACTTCGGCCCGACTCCTGGTCGCCTGGGCGCGGTTGGTGGCAACGACCAGCGTCCCGCCCTTGTGGAACCCGCACTCTATGCCTTCCACCCGCGCCACGCGGCCGACCTCGTCGACACTGTCGCGCAGTGCTGCGTACTGATCCCTGGTCGCGGCCTCACCATGCTCACGTGCCAGCACTCGCGCACCCACGGGGTACAGGGCCGAGACCCATCCGCCGTTGCGTCCGCTGGCGCCGAAGCCGACGTGCTCTGCCTCCAGCACCAGCACCTTCAGCGAAGGGTCGGCCTCCAACAGGTAGTACGCAGCCCACAGTCCCGTGAAACCGCCACCCACGATGGCGACGTCGACGCTCTCGTCCTGGGTCAGCGAGGCCCGGCTCTGGTGGGCCGGCAGGCCGGCCCACCAGAGCGGGCCCGAGACCCCGTTCGGGTGGTTGCTCACCGGCGCCTCTAGAGGTGGTTCTCAGCCTCGGTCAGCACGGAGCGCAGGCGCTGCTCGATGTCGTCGAACTCCGGCTGGCCGATGATCAGCGGCGGCGCAAGCTGGATCACCGGGTCGCCGCGGTCGTCGGCCCGGCAGTAGAGGCCGGCGTCGAACAACGCCTTGGACAGGAACCCGCGAAGCAGACGCTCACACTCGTCGTCGTCGAACGTCTCGCGGGTCGTCTTGTCCTTGACCAGTTCGATCCCGTAGAAGTAGCCATCGCCGCGGACATCGCCGACCAGTGGCAGGTCCAGCAGCTTGTCCAAGGTGGCCCGGAACGCGGGGGCGTTGTCCTTGACGTGCTGGTTGAGGCCCTCACGCTCGAAGATGTCCAGGTTGGCCATCGCGACGGCAGCCGAGACCGGGTGGCCCCCGAAGGTGTAGCCGTGGGCGAACATCGTGTGGCCATGCCTGAAGGGCTCGAACAGCCGGTCGCTGGCGATCATCGCGCCGATGGGGGAGTAGCCCGAGGTCATGCCCTTGGCGACGGTGATGATGTCCGGCTGGTAGCCGAAGTCGGTGCTGGCGAACATGCTGCCGATGCGGCCGAAGGAGCAGATGACCTCATCGGAGACCAGCAGCACGTCGTACTCGTCGCAGATCTCGCGGACCCGCTCGAAGTACCCGGGTGGCGGTGGGAAGCAGCCACCAGAGTTCTGTACCGGCTCCAGGAAGACGGCTGCCACGGAGTCGGGGCCCTCGAACTCGATCGCCTCGGCAATGCGGTCGGCGGCGTAGCGGCCGAAGGCCTTGGGGTCCTGGCGAAGGTGCTCCGGGGCGCGATACAGGTTGGTGTTGGGGACCTTGACAGCGCCTGGCACCAGAGGTTCGAACGGTTCCTTGGCAAAGGGGATGCCGGTGATGGACAGGGCGCCCTGAGGGGTGCCGTGGTAGGCGATGTTGCGGCTGATGACCTTGTACTTGCCCGGTTTGCCGGTGAGCTTGAAGAACTGCTTGGCCAGCTTCCAGGCTGACTCGACCGCCTCCCCGCCGCCGGTGGTGAAGAAGACCCGGTTGAGGTCACCGGGCGCGTCGGCCGCCAGACGTTCGGCCAGCTCGATGGCCCGCGGGTGGGCGTAGGACCACAGCGGGAAGAAGGCCAGCTCGCGGGCCTGCTTGGCGGCCGCCTCGGCCAGCTCCTCGCGGCCGTGCCCGACCTGTACGACGAAGAGCCCGGCCAGCCCGTCGAGGTACTTGCGACCCTGGTCGTCCCAGATGTAGGCGCCCTCGCCCTTGACGATGATGGGCACCGAACCGCCCGCGCCGCCGGCTTCTTTCGGCTCGTAGGTGGAGTGGCGGGTGAAGGACATCCACAGGTGATCGCGCGCGGCGTCGGCGTAGGCCGCGCCCGTCCGGGTGGCGCGGATCGAGGGTGTTTCTTCGGTGCTCATCGTGTACCCCAGTTGTAGTGCTGTTTGTTGAGTTTCAGATAGACGAACGTCTCGGTGGAGGCCACGCCCGGCAAGGTGCGGATCCGCCGCGACACGAGGTCGAGCAGCTCTTCGTCGTCCTCGCAGACGACTTCGATGATCAGGTCGAAGCTTCCGGCCGTGGTGACGACGTAGGTCACTTCCGACATGTCGGCGAGAAGTTCGGCGACCAGCCGCGTATCGCCCTTGGCCCGGATCCCGATCATGGCCTGGCGGGTGAAGCCGAGCTGTAGGGGGTCGGTGACCGCGACGATCTGCATCACGTCACTGTCGAGCAGACGCTGCACGCGAACCCGGACGGCGGCGTCGGAGAGCCCCACGTTCTTGGCAATGGTCGCGTAGGACGTGCGGCCGTCGGTCTGCAGCTGCTCGATGATCGCCTTGGAGACCTCGTCGAGGCTGCCGGTTTGTGGTTTGCGGTCGACCAGACGGCTTCTGCCGGTGACTGATCTTCGGGGGCTCACCCAGTGATGCTCTCTGTTTTATTCAGTCTTGGCAAGCCCCAAAACGACGGAAACCGTTGTTGAACCGTGATCAAGGCAACGGATTCGATACTATTTCTGATCAAGACCTATCAAAACCGTGCACGGTGCGGTTAGAGTGCCATCACCCGAACCCGTCCTACAGGAGTCTCTTGTGAGCGCGAGTCCCCGCATCCTTCGCAACTTCGTCAACGGCGAGTACGTCGAGCCCGAAGGCGACGCGACCTCCGACATCGTCAGCCCGGTCACCGCACGGGTGGTCGCCACGGCGCCGGTGTCCTCGGCTGCGGAGGTGGACCGGGCCTATGCCGCAGCGGCGGCGGCCTTCGAGGTGTGGGGGGACACCACTCCCAGCCAGCGTCAGCAGGCGTTGCTGAAGTTCGCCGATGAGGTGGAGCGCCGAGCCGATGAGTTCGTCCACCTCGAGGCCGAGAACACGGGCAAGCCGTACGCGCTGACAGCCAGCGAAGAGATGCCACCGATGGTCGACCAGATCCGGTTCTTCGCCGGAGCGGCCCGGATTCTGGAGGGGCGTTCCGCAGGGGAGTACATGAAGGGTCATACCTCGTGGATCCGCCGTGAGCCGATCGGCGTGATCGGGCAGGTCACGCCGTGGAACTACCCGATGATGATGGCGATCTGGAAGATCGCTCCCGCGCTGGCCGCCGGCAACACGGTGGTGCTCAAACCGAGCGACACCACGCCGGAGACCACGCTGCTCTTGGCGGAGATCGCCTCCGAGTTCCTCCCGGCGGGGACGCTCAACGTGGTGACCGGCGACCGGGACACAGGACGTGCGCTGGTGCAGCACAAGACACCGGCCATGGTCTCGATCACCGGCTCGGTTCGGGCCGGCATGCAGGTCGCCGAAAGCGCCTCACATGATGTCAAGCGGGTCCACCTCGAGCTCGGTGGCAAGGCACCGGTCGTCGTCTTCGATGACGCTGATCTTGAGGCAGCCGTGCAAGGCATCGGGATGGCCGGGTACTTCAACGCCGGACAGGACTGCACCGCGGCCACCCGCGTC